>ERZ827423.911-NODE-911-length-32787-cov-5.622021_pt1 | contig 32787 bp, 35 predicted proteins | sample MGYA00519775_ERZ827423 | MGnify/ENA primary metagenome ERZ827423 (study PRJEB31778, sample SAMEA3449296) | human gut metagenome | biome: human gut; feature: human-associated habitat; material: faeces | place: United Kingdom | collected 2010/2012 ... | reverse complement strand
AGTTCTGCCGTGATCCGGCGATAGCCGTACCGGCCCCTGTTTTCGTGGTAAATCGTTGTGATTTCTTCCTTAACAGATGCATATTTGTCTTCTTTCTGCATCTGCTTCAAATGATAGTAGAAAGTTGCACGGGGCAGTTGAGCGATTGAGAGCAGAATACTGAGTGCGTGTTTTTGCCTTAGCTTCTGAACTACCAGCGTTTTTTGTGCTGGCGTCGCTCGTCTTCCAAAACCAAGGCTTGCAAATTTTTTAGGTAGTCTACCTCCGCACGCAGCCGCTGAACCTCTGCCAGCAGATCTTCCGTTACCTCCTTCGGCAGCCGCTTTGGCGGACGGCCCTTACTGCTGCGGCCGCGCCGTTCAACGGCAAAGCCTTCCGGCCCTTCCTCCAGGTAGATTCGCTCCCATGATTTGATTCGATCTCTGCTGTTTACCTCAAATCTACGGCAGGTTTCGCTGTAACTCAATTTCTCTTCCTGCATGGTTTCAATCACCAGTTTTTTGAATTCCGGCGTATATCGTTTGTTGGGTACTCCTTTTGGCATAGCAAAACACCCCACTTGTTAGATAGTATACCATACTGTCTAACAAATGGGGGGCAGTTCAGTTATCATCGGGGAGAGATTCTTTATTATTACAGACCGAAGTGAGCTGCCAGCGCGGACAGCATCTCTTCGCGCGTGTCTACGCCCTCTTGCCGCTCCAACGTGAAGAACCAGCTCTGCGCAAAGGCAGCGCAGCGCTCCGGGCTGTTGACGCGGGCGATACAGGCCTTGAAGTTGGCGAGCGCCGCTTCCGGATCGGGGCAGGATTGAATGACGGAGAGCAAAAACTGCTTTTCCTCATCCGGCCGGTCGAAGAAGCGCTCGACGGAGGTTGCCTGCTTGGAAAGCAGAATCGCCACGCGATTGGGTGACGAAATGCGGTGCAGCACCTCGCAGGGGATATTGGTATCGACGATCACCTTTCGATCGGCGGACAGGCGGATCAGCTCCGCAATCTCGAATCCGATGAGCTCTTCCGAGCTGCCGTCGATCCAGGCTTCGTATTCCTCCGGGGTGCGCAGCACGAACGCCTGCCACGAGGGCATGATGCGGGTATAGTAGAGGTTGGGCTGGAGGGCAGGATCGGCGATCTCAATGAATTTGTTCAATCCATAGTTCTCCGCGCAGTGCAGCATACCGTATCGTTCCGCCAGCAGCGCGCACATCGTGGACTTCCCGGCATAGGCCGTGCCATTGATGAAATAGCAGTTCCGCAGATAGTGCTTTAGAATGTTGTCCGCGATTTCCATGACGCACCTCCGGTTTTAGGGCATGCAAAAAGCGGATGTTGGCCAAACCAACATCCGCCTGGCGGAGAGTTAGGGATTTGAACCCTAGGTACGCTATTAACGTACACACGATTTCCAGTCGTGCGCCTTAGACCACTCAGCCAACTCTCCAGATCATCCATCAGTAGGTCGTCGTCCCGCTGACAGTTATTGATTATACAATATCTTCAGAAAAAAAGCAAGGACTTTTTTTAGAAAATCGGAATGCATTTTTATGGTTGAGAGGATATGCAAAAAATGAGAGAAATTGTTGCATAAAGAGCGCGATTGATGTATAATTAGTGCATAATTTGGAAGGAGATGCAGTTATGTTTCGCAATGTGATTGTTCGCAGACCGTCCAGATCTATGATTGACGGCATTACGACGGCGGATTTGGGCAAGCCGGACTATGAACTGGCGCTGCGCCAGCACGACGCTTATATAGAAGCCATGCGCGCCTGCGGCGCGGAAGTGACCGTGCTGCCCGCGATGGAGGAATATCCGGACAGCTGCTTTGTGGAGGACGTAGCCGTGGTCACGCCGGAGTGCGCGATCATCACCAACCCCGGCGCGCCTTCGCGCAACGGCGAAAAGGCGTACATCGTCGAGGCGCTGAGCAAGTTCTATCCCAAGGACCGCATCGAATACATCACCGAGGGCACCATTGAGGGCGGCGATGTGATGATGGTCGGCAAGCACTTTTATGTCGGCCTGAGCAAGCGCACCAATGAAGCGGGCATTGCCAATTTCGGCCGCATACTGGCAAAGTACGGCATGACCTGCTCCGCCGTGCCCGTCAGGGATGTGCTGCACTTAAAGACCGGCGTGGATTTCCTCAGCGGCAACGAGATGCTCACCTCCGGTGAATTCATCAACCTGCCCGTGTTCGAGAAATTCCATCAGACACCCGTTGCGCCGGAGGAGGCTTATGCGGTCAACTGCCTGTGGGTCAATGACAAGATCATTGTCCCCGCCGGTTTCCCCAAGACGCTCAAGCTCGTGCGGGATCTGGGCTATGAGGCCGTGGTGGTCGATACCTCTGAATACCGCAAGATCGATGGAGGTCTTTCCTGCCTGTCGCTGCGCTTCTGAAAAACGAACAAAAAAAGAACGGGTTCAAACCCGTTCTTTTTTATGGATGCAAGAATTTACTTGGCGCGCTTGGAGGCGACAACCAGGGAACCTGCGGCGGCGACCGCCAGCATCAGCTGGGGCAGCATGGAGAAATCACCGGTCTTGGGAGCTTTTTCCGGGGCGGGCATGGGAGCGGGCGCAACGTCATAGTCCGGGTAGTAGTCGGGCTCGATGAAAGCGGTGTTGACTTCATCGGTGACAAAATTATCAGGCTGATTGGGGTCATTGACATTGCCACCAGCCAGCACACAGACGGGCATGACGAGGATGAGCAGAGCAAGAACCAGAGCAAACAATTTCTTCATGGGGAGACCTCCTTTTTCTTCAGGATACCCTGTACTTTGCTTTCAGCGCAATGCGCCGAAATGGGTTGTCAAACTCGGAAAAAGAATGCGAGCCGGAATAAAGCGTTTATTCCGGTATTTTGAATGGAATTACTTGGCGCGCTTGCAAGCAACGGCCAGAGAACCGGCAGCGGCAGCCGCCATCATGAACTGGGGCAGCATGGAGAAATCGCCGGTCTTGGGCGCGGTTTCCGGAGCGGCTTCTTCCACAACGTCGTAATCCGGATAGTAATCAGGCTCGATGAAGCTGATGTTAGAAGGCTCTTCGCTACCAGCCAGCGCAACGACGGGGAAGGAGAACACGGTCAGCACCACGGCCAGAGCCGCAGCAAGGATAAGGATTTTTTTCATGGGATAATTCCTCCTCTGAAAGAATGTACTCAGGCATTCCTGAGATAAGTAAATTGTAACTAGATGGTAATAATTTGTCAATGGCTTCGACAAAAAAGAAGCCGAAAATCGGCTTCTTTTTTGCCTGGGATCGGCAACAAACAAGCGGTCACTTGGCGCGCTTCAGAGCAACGGCCAGAGTGCCGACGGAAGCGGCTGCCATCAGCATCTGAGGCAGCATAGAGAAATCGCCGGTCTTGGGCGCGACGTCATCTGCAGCGTCATCCGCCGCATCATAGTCCGGGTAGTAGTTGGGCTCGATGAAGCTGGTATTCACTTCAGCGGGTTTTTCTTCCGCAGGTGCGGTGGGGGGCGTGGTATCCGTGTTAGAATTAGCCATCGCAACGACGGGGAAGGAGAACATGGTCAGAACAACGGCCAGCGCTGCAGCAAGGACAAGAAGCTTCTTCATGGAACATTCCTCCTCTGAAAATATGCTCAGGAATTCCCTGAACTGCTTTGATTTTATTCCAAAGGATGACGCTGTGTCAATGGTTTGAATGAAAAAGAAGCCGAAAATCGGCTTCTTTTTTATCTGGGATCGGCAACAGACAATCGGTCACTTGGTGCGCTTCAGAGCGACGGCGATGGAGCCCACCGCAACGGCGGCCAGCGCGAAATGCGGGAGGAGGGAACCGGCGTTGGTCTTGGGGGCTGTTTCGGCCTCTTCGGGCGGGGTGATTCGGTCATAGTCGGGATAGTAGTTGGGCTCGATGAAGGAAGTCGTAACGGGGACGGGAGTAGGCGTAGCGGGAAAACCGCCGACAGGAGTGGGTTCGCCCTCCTGCCAACCATAGTGATCGCTGGCGCGGACCGCAACCATGGAGCAGGAAAGAACCGCCGCCGTCAAGGCAAGCGCCGCAGCAAGGGAGAGCAGCTTTTTCATGGGAACCTCCTTGGATAAGAATAGAGAAAAAGAGTCGCACGGGGCGGCTCTTTTTTCAGCAAGGGGATTACTTGGCGCGCTTGGAAGCAAACGCCAGGGCGCCGGCGGAAGCGGCAGCCAGCGCAAGCTGGGGCAGCATGGAGAAATCACCGGTCTTGGGGGCTTTTTCCGGGGCGGGCATGGGCGCGGGCGCAACGTCATAGTCCGGGTAATAGTCGGGCTCAATGAAGCAGGTTTTGATTTCGTCTTCATTGAATTCGCTGTCGCCGCAAGGATCTGCAAACGCGCAGACGGGCATGGCTACAACCAGGAGCAGTACAGCGATCATGACAAGGACCTTCTTCATGGAAAAACCTCCTTATAAAATTGTTGTTCGCTGGATATATTTTAACAGAAGAAGAAGGAAAAAACAAGAGGGAATGTGATATACTGTTCTCAAATTGCGATCAAAACGAGAGGAACGGTACAAACAGAAAATGATACAGGCAAGCAACATCTCCCTGCAGTTCGGCAAGAGGATTCTCTATGAAAACGTCAACATTCAGTTTGACAAGGGCAACTGCTACGGCATCATCGGCGCAAACGGCGCGGGCAAGAGCCAGTTTCTGAAAATCCTTTCGGGCGAATTGCAGCCCAACAGCGGCGAGGTCATCTTAAGCCCCGGCGAGCGCCTCTCGGTGCTGAAGCAGGATCACTTCCTCTATGACGACTACGACGTGATCTCCACCGTCATTATGGGCAATAAACGCCTCTACGATGTGATGCAGGAGAAGGAAGCGCTCTATTCCAAGCCCGACTTTACCGATGAGGACGGCATTCGCGCGGCGGAGCTGGAGGGCGAATTTGCCGAGATGGGCGGCTGGGACGCGGAATCCAGCGCGCAGACCATGCTCAACCAGCTGGGCGTGACCGAGGACAAGCACACCCTCAAAATGGCGGAACTGGACGGCAACGACAAGGTCAAGGTGCTGCTGGCGCAGGCGCTGTTCGGCAACCCGGACGTGCTGCTGCTCGACGAGCCGACCAACCACCTGGACGTCAAGGCCATCCGCTGGCTGGAGCGCTTCCTGGGCGATTTTGAAAACACGGTCATCGTCGTTTCCCACGACCGCCATTTCCTCAACGAGGTCTGCACCTATATTGCGGATATCGACTACCGCAAGATTCAGCTCTACGCGGGCAACTACGACTTCTGGTACGAATCCAGCCAGCTGGCGCTGCGCCAGGCGCGCGAGACCAACAAGCGCAACGAGGCCAAGATCAAGGAGCTCAAGGACTTCATTGCGCGCTTCTCGGCCAACGCCTCCAAATCCAAGCAGGCGACCAGCCGCAAAAAGCTGCTCGATAAGATCGAGCTGACCGACATCCAGCCATCGACCCGCAAATATCCTTTCATCGAGTTCAAGCCCGACCGCGAGGCCGGCAACGACATCCTCGTGGTGGAGGGCGTCACCAAGAACGGCGAAGCTGCGTCGCTGGACAACATCTCCTTCTCCGTGGCCAAGGGCGACAAGATCGCCTTCGTGGGCGAGGATGAGCGCTCCCGCTCGCTGCTGTTCGACATTCTGGCGGGCGAGGTCGAGCCGGACGCAGGCTCCTGCAAATGGGGCGTGACCATCACCAACGCCTACTTCCCCAAGGACAACAACGCCTATTTCGACGGCGTGGATCTGAGCCTGGTGGACTGGCTGCGGCAGTATTCCAAGGAGCAGGATGAAACCTATCTGCGCGGCTTTCTGGGCCGCATGCTCTTTGCGGGGGAAGAGGCCAAGAAGAAGGCCTGCGTGCTCTCCGGCGGCGAGCGCGTGCGCTGCATGCTGTCCAAGATGATGCTCTCCGGCGCGAACTTCCTGATCCTGGACGAGCCGACCAACCACCTCGATCTGGAATCCATCACCTCGCTCAACAACGGCATGACCAATTTCACCGGCACCATGCTCTTCGCCTCCAAGGACCATCAGCTCGTCTCCACCGTCGCCAACCGCATCATCGAGATCGCGGACGGCAAGATCGTGTTCGACAAGCGCATGACCTATGAGGAATACCTCCAGATGAAGCTGGGCGATTAACAGCAATAAATCTCCAAAGGGAACGGACGGAGTCAATCTGTCCGTTCCCTTTTTCTTACCTATATCTTTACAAAAAAAGGGAAAATGCTAAAATAAAGGTAGAAACACAATCGAATACAGGGAGGCGAAGAACGTGAAAACCGGAAAGCTTCGTTGGACACTGGGCGGCGCGCTGCTGCTTGTGCTGCTGTTGCTGCTGCCGATGACGGCAACGCCCGCCGCGCTGCCCGCTGTGCCGCGGGTGCTGATGCGGCTGACGCACGCGCTGCTGCTGGGCGGGGCGCTGTGGACGATGGGCGTGCTTCGCCTGCCGGAAGCGCCGATGGAGCTGCTGCCCGGCGCGCTGTTTGCTCTGCTCCTGCTGCTCTACCGCATCGGGGACAAAAGCGCGGCGCAGTTCATGTGGAACGACGCATCGTCTCTCGGCTTTATGCTGACGGCGGCTGCGTGGCTGAGCGTGCTTCGGGCGCTGGTTGAAGGAAAGTGGAATTTCCGTTTTGATGCGCGGCGTGCGGCAGGGTGGTTCGCGTTGATCGTGCTGGCGCTGATGCAGCCCTATCTGGATGCGCAGATTGCCTCGGTGACCCCGGCGGGCGACGGATACGGCCGTGTGTTGATCTTGCTGCTGACGGTGCTGTGCGGCGGGTGCCTGATTCCCTTCCTGCGTAAAAATCGTTCGGCGGGCATCATGACGGCGGCAGCGGGCGCGGTGATGCTGTTGCTCTACGTCCTGCTGACGCGCACGGAGCTTGCGCAGAGTGCCGGGACGATGGGTTCGCTGCTGATGCTGCTGACAGGCGGACGGAATCTCTCGCTGTATTTGGGACTGCTGCTCAGCGGTGCGTGGTGTGCGCTGGGCAAAGAGAAATAAATAGAAGAAAGAAAAAGGGCACGGTGCTTGCCGTGTCCTTTTGGTATGCAAAGGGGAAGATTTACACCTTGCGGATGTACTTGGCGAAAACATAGGCTTCGCTGCCGTCTGCACGAACGATTTTCGCCCAGCCGTTTTCGATGGACAGCACCTGCACCGTCCTGCCGCGGGGGAGCACGTCCACGCGGGCATTGCGGGTGGAAGCGTCGGGACGGACGTTGAGGCGGCGGCAGATCACGACGTAGGATTCTTCTGCGTCATAGTCGGGATAGTAGTTCGGTTCGAGGTACGCATTCGGCGCGGAGGCTTCTTCGATGAATTGATCCTTGCAGTGTTCGCACTCCGCACATTTGCAGCTATAGGCAGGGCAGCGGCAGTCATAGTGGATTTCGCCGCCAGGGAGCAGCGTGCTTTGGATATAGCGGCATTCGGTTCTGTCACAGGCGTAGACGCTGATGACGGAGAGCAGGAGCGCGAGCAGGATAGCGACCGAGATGACCTTTTTCATGGAGACAACCGCCTTTCTGATTCTGTTTTGAATGAACAAAGGGCGCTGCACAATAGTTTTGGATCAACCTCATTATGGCATGAAAATCAGAATTTGGCAAGAAAAAAGTGGATCAAACGGTTTTCTTGATTCGTCTGTAAAATGTGGTATACTAAGATTGAGAAAATGTCGATGGAGATGAGGAAATGAGTGCCTATAAAATATTGATTGTGGAAGACGATGCGCCCATTGCGGAGCTGCTTGCTTACCGGCTGCGCAAGGAGGGATATGATACCGGCATCGCGGGCACGGGCGCCAAGGCGCTTCAATTGGCCGCGGGCGTGCATCCGGATTTGATTCTGCTGGATTGGCAGCTGCCGGATATTTCGGGGCTGGAGGTCTGCCGACGCGTCAATGAGGAACTGCACATCCCGGTCATCATGGTCACGGCGCGCAACATGGTCGAGGACAAGGTGCTTGGCCTCGAAGCAGGGGCAGACGATTATATCACCAAGCCCTTTGACGTGCGCGAGGTGGTCGCGCGCATCAAGGCGACCTTCCGCCGCCTGGAAAAGACCGGGGAAACGCCGCCGGTTCGCAGCGAATTGCAGCTGCACTTTGCGGGCCTTACCGTAACGCCCGCCACCATGACGGTGGAGCGCAGAGGAAAGCCGGTGGATTTGACGCCGCTGGAATACCAGCTGCTGATGTATTTTTACGAAAACCGCAACGTCGCCCTGTCGCGCGAGAAAATACTGGAAGCGGTCTGGGGCTACGACTACTTCGGCAACACGCGCACGGTGGACATCCATGTGCTGCGCCTGCGCAAAAAGCTGGGGTTGGACACGGAGATCCGCACGATCTTCAAGATCGGCTACATCTTCGACATCAAGGAGTAAATGAGCAAGAGCACAAAACCCGCGGCGAAGCCCGCCGCGAAAAAGAGCGTCAAAAAAGCGGGAACGCCCCTGCGGGAGCGCCTGGGCGCCTTGCTGACCAGCGCGCCGGAGGTTCGCCTGTCCATCCGCGTGAAGATGGTGATCTACATGAGCATCATCTTTCTGACGATGCTGGTGATTCTGAACATCTTTGTTGCGCGTAACGTCACTGCCGGCAATGAAAAATATATCAACGACGATCTGGTCACGCAGAAGAACAACGGCCTGATTTACGTCAAGCAGATGCTGGTGTTGAACGGGCAGGACAATGACGAAGAGGGTTTTGCCGCCATCGCGCCCGCGCTGGTGGAGGAGATATCCGGAGCGACGGGCAGCCCGACGGCGGCCTTTGACACCGCGGGCGAGATGTTGGCTGCGACGAACAGCCAGGTGTTTATCGAGAACAGCTTCGGCGACGTAGGGCTGGCCAGGGGTGGCCTTTCCGCTTTTACGCTCAATACCGAAGGATCGCAGACGCGCGCCTATTTTTCCTATCCCGTGGTGATCGAGGGCAAGACCATCGGGTTGATCCGCACCGTCAACGATTATTCCATCCTCTATAAGCAGGGGAACAACACCGTGCGCTCGGTCACGATCATCACCATCATCGTCTTTGCGGTGTCGCTGCTGGCGACGCTGGTGTTTGCGCACTCCATCGCCACGCCCATTATGAAGCTGGCGGGGATTTCCGAAGCGCTGCAAAAGGACGTCGAGCAGAACAAGATCGACGTGGGCAAGGTGGTGCGGCTCTCCCGTTCGCGCAGAAGGGACGAAATCGGCATCCTCTCGCGCAACTTTGCCGAGATGATCTACCGTATCGACCAGCAGATGAAAACCATCGATTCCGACCGCTATGAGCTCAAGCGCCTGTCGGAATACCGCAAAGTGTTCTATGACAACGTGACCCACGAGCTCAAAACCCCGCTGACCTCGATCAAGGGCTATGCGGAGGTGCTGGAGGAAAACGGCTTTACCGACAAGGAGTTCTTTGATAAAGGTATTTCGCACATCATGTGCGAGAGCGACCGGATGTACAACATGGTCGTCACCCTTCTGGAGCTTTCCCGTATGTCCGACGCGGTGAATGTGCCCAAGGAGCGCGTCAATCTGAACGATCTGATGCAGCAGGTCTGCGAGGGGATGCAGTTTAAGGCGGAAAAGTTCGGCGACGCGATTGAATTGACCGTCCGCCAGCGCGCCGTGGTGATGGGCAGTGATACGCAGCTGAAGGAGATATTCATCAACATCATTGACAACGCCATCAAATACGGCTACCCCAATTCCACCATCCAGGTGCTGGTCAATTCCAACCGGGAAAACGTCACCGTGCAGGTGGTCAATTCCGGCGAGGGCATTGACGAGAAGGAAATTCCGAAGCTGTTCATTCCCTTCTACCGCAGAAAGGACAAGACCGGCCCGCGCGAGGAAGGTTCCTCCGGGTTGGGTCTGGGTATTGTCAAGCAGCTGGTGGAGCAGCACGGCGGGCGCATTGACATCACCTCCCGGCCCAAGGGGCTGACGGTGGTGACGGTGATTCTGCCCACGGCCAGAGCAAGGGAGGGACAGCTGTGAACAAGAAAATCATCGCGCTGACCGCGGCGCTGGCGCTTCTTTTGACGGGCTGTGCAGGCGCGCCGAAGGAAAAAACACTGATCCTGTCCGAGCCAGTGGCGGAGACTGCTGCGCCGGACGCCCCTGCGCAGATGAGCTTCGAGGTGCGCAAGATCAATCGGCTTTCGCTGGAAAAGCTCGACCCTTCCGGCATTCATCCTTCTTTGCAGGAGGCGGTGGCGGGTTGGATCGACAACGACAACCTGATTGCCCTCTCGGTGCAGAAGGCGCAGGTGGGCAGCGCGGACGGCGCGCAGACGGGCGAGGTGGAACAGCCCACCGAGCGGCTGGTGACGCAGTTTGTCCGCATCAATTATCAATATGGGTTTTATGATACGGCGCTGACGCTGACCGACGTAGAGGCTGAATGCTTCGACGTTTCTGCCGACGGACAATACGTTGCACTGGTGGCGGGCAACGCATTGGAAATTTACAGCCTGCACAACGGGTCGCGCGTTCAGCAGAGCGTGCGGGATGTGCTCGCCTCGCGCGTGGAGTTCTCCGAAACCGGCGACGGTCTGTATTTCACCGCCGCAGGGGATCAGAAGCAGCTTGAACGCATCGCAGTGTCCAGCGGCATTGTCGATACGGTGCGGGGCGGCAAGTCCTACCGTGCGCTGGCGGCGGGCGAAAAGGGCGTGCTTTACTACACAATCGACCAGGGCAAGCAGAATTTGGGCTTCACCGATTTTACGCAGAGCGCTGACGATCTGCTCACCGACAGACGGGCAGGGTCGGCGCGGATGCTCTCTTCCGGCGGCGCGCTGGCGGTCTACGGCGGGGATCTTTACCTCATCAGCGCAGACGGCGCGGAGCTGATCAGCCGGGGAATCACGGCCTTCGATCTCGCTTCCGACGGCATGCACATCGCCTTTGCCAAGCTCAACGACAACGGCACTACCGATATCCGCATCGGCTATTGGGGCGGTGCCAGAATCATCAACGACAAATTGACCTACAAGGATTTCGGCGTGGCGGTGGGTAGCATGTTTTTTTCGCCCGATATGCACAAGCTCTACTTGCAAGGCGCGGATGACGGCGGCGTGCTGAGCGCGTTCACTTTCGAATTCAAATAAAGACCACGGTCGGTTATTTATGCGGCCCCCTCTTCATAAGCTGTAAAAAGCGTGGAGAGGGGGCATTTTGTTTGATGCTGGAGGGAATTGAAAAGCGGGCGACGGATGAGGCGAGGTATCTGGCGGCGGGCGGCTGCACGGTGCGGCAGACGGCGCAGGCCTTCGGCGTGTCAAAATCGACGGTTTATAAGGACTTGACGGAGCGTTTGCCGCATCTGGACGGGCGGCTTTACCGGCGCATCCGCCATGTGTTGGACTGCAACAAAGCGGAGCGCCACCTGCGCGGCGGGCGGGCGACGCAGGAAAAATTTCGAGGTGAAAAATTGGAGAAAATTACCAGAAAATAATTTGCCGAAGCGTGGGACATGCGGCAGGAAAAACGCCCTTTTCCAGAGAATATATCCCCATGTGCGACGGAAAAATTCGTCGAATTTTACTGCTGCCCAAGCGGCGGCTTGATATAGAGGGGGATGCGGCTTCGCATCCTGGAGAGGGAGATTTTCCATGAGCGTTTTTACGCGGGATATCGGCATAGATTTGGGCACGGCTTCCGTGCTGGTGTATATAAAGGGCAAGGGAATTGTGCTGCGGGAGCCGTCGGTTGTGGCGGTGGACGAAACGACCCATACCATCATCGACGTAGGAACCGGCGCGCTCAATATGCTGGGGCGCACGCCGCGCGGCATTTCCGCTATTCGCCCCTTGAAAAACGGCGTCATTTCCGACTATGACCTGACCGAGCGCATGATTCATTACTATCTCAAGCAGGTGCTCGGCCGGTTTAGCTTTGCGCGCCCGCGCGTGGTGGTGTGCGTGCCGTCGGGCGTGACGGAACTGGAGCGCCGCAGCGTGGTGGAGGCCACGATGGACGCGGGCTCGATGGATACGCGCCTGATTGAAGAGCCGGTGGCTGCGGCCATCGGCGCGGGACTGCCCGTGACCAAGGCGGGCGGCTGCATGGTGGTGGATATCGGCGGCGGCACGACCGATATCGCCGTGATTTCGATGAGCAGCGCTGTGGTGAAGGAAAGCGTGGCCATGGCAGGCGATAAGGTGGACGAGGCCATCACCAAGCACATGCGCCGCCGCCACAATCTGCACATCGGCGAGCGCACGGCGGAACGGATCAAGATCCAGCTGGCCGTCGTGTCGCCGGAACCTGCGGTGGGCGCGATGGACATCACCGGCCGGTCGATCATTTCCGGCCTGCCGCGCACGGAGCATATTGAAGCGGCGGAAATATCCGAAGCGGTGGAGGAAGTCGCGGTGGCGATCATCGAGGCGATTCATTCCGTGCTCGAGCGCACGCCGCCGGAGCTTGCCTCCGATATTTATCAAAACGGCATCACCTTGACCGGCGGCGGCGCGCTGCTGGGCGGGTTGAGCCGCCGCATTCAGACCTCCATGCGCATTCCCTGCCAGGTGGCGGATAATCCGGCGGACTGCGTGGTGCGCGGCACGGGCATGGCGCTGGAAAACATGGAGCTTTACGGCGATCTGGTTTACGATTACCGCAAACCTGTTCGCTATGACTTTCAACGCTAGGAGGGACGAATGAAGAGATTTGCGGCGCTGTTGACGGCGCTGTTGCTGCTGTGCCTGCCGATTTCCGGCTGCTCGCGGGAACCTGCGGCCACGCCGGCGGAACCGAGCGCGGAGGCGGATTCGTTTGAGCTGACGGAGGAAACGCTTCGGCGCGACGAGGATGTATTTTCCGTGCTCATCGGCGCGGTGTACTATGACGAGGAGGGCAAGACGCGCTTTTCGTCGCTGACGGTACTCACGCGCAGCAGCGAGGGGAAAATGGCGCTGCTGACCATCCCGAAGGACACGCGCACCTGGGTGGAGCGCTATGACGAAGCGGGCGATTACCGTTTCAGCGGCTACGGCGACATCGGCTCGACCTTTGCGCTGGCGGGAAATGAGGAAATTGCGCTGGAAAAGACCGTTGAGAGCGTGCAGCGCCTGCTGGGCGGCGTTCGGGTGGACCGCTATGTGCTGGTCAATTCCGTGCAGATGCAAAAACTGGCGGCGCTTTGCCCGGACGGCGTTTATCTGACCGTGCAGGACGCGATTCGGGATTACGGCATTGAGGCGGGATATCAGAATATCGCGCCGCACATCACGGATTATGCGGAATATTCCTATCTCAAAAACATCGACGGCACGGATTATCCCGGAACCGACCAGTCTAAACTGGAACGGCATCAACTGCTGATTCGCACGTTTTTGCAAATTTTCTCGCAGCAGCTAGGCGCGATGGAGGCAGAGGAGCGCGCGGAGGCGGTGCAGAGGATTCTGTCCTGCCCGATGACCGATTTAACGCCGCAGGAGCTGAGCGATCTGCTGACGAGCGCAGAGCTTTCCTTTGAAGAGGATGAAATTCTGCCCGGCACGCAGATGGAAATCCACGACGACAGCTTCTGGATTGCCGACGGTGCGGAGGTCAAAAAATGGGTGCTTGCGCACTTCTATCCACAAAAGGAAGCGTAAAAACGGACGCATCGCAGGATGCGTCCGTTTTCGGTTTCAGCGGTTCAGTTTTTGTTCCACAGCCCGTATTGCGCTTCGTTTTGCAGGGCGGAGAGCATCATTTCCCGCGCGTTGGGATAGAGCTTGCAAAGACTGTCGAGCAGATACTTCATCTCTTCACGCTCGGTCGCGCCGTTGGCGGGGCAGGGAGAAGGAATGATGGGCAGCTGCATTTCCCGCGCCACGTGAATGATGTGCTTTTCGGGAAGATAGACCATCGGGCGGATAACGGTCAAATCGGCTTTGGAAAGATAGGACTTGGGATGAAAGGTGTGGATGCGCCCCTCGTGCAGCAGACACAGCAACAGCGTTTCTAGCGCGTCGTCCCGGTGGTGTCCCAGCGCGACTTTGTTGCAGCCGCATTCCTTTGCCAGGTCGTTCAGTGCGCCGCGGCGCATTTTGGCGCAGAGCGAACAAGGATTTTTCTCGTGGCGCTCTTCAAAGATGATGCGGCCGATCTCCGTCGGCCGGACAATATATTCTACGCCGAGCTTTTCGCACAGGGCCGCGACTTTGGAGGTGTCAAACGGCTCCAGGCCCATCGTCAGCGTCAAACCCTTGACCTCAAAGCGCTGCGGCGCAAACTTGCGGTAAAGGCTCAGCGCGTAGAGCAGCAGCAGACTGTCCTTGCCGCCGGAAACCCCTACGGCTACGATGTCGCCGTCTTCAATCAGATGAAAATCCTCGCAGGCGCGGCGGATGCAGCCCAGCACTTTTTTCATGGATTTCGGTTCCTCCTACAAAGTGTTCATGCGGGCTTGCCATTTTGCCCACTAAAGATTATACTTCATTTGGATGTTTTCGCAACTTTATTTTTCGCGTCGTCGTCTTACTCATAGTAAAAAATGGGAGGAAATCCGAGATGCCTTTTCCTGAATGGCTCCGTGCGGCGGGCACAGTGGCAGGAATGTCTGCACTGCCCGTGCTCGAACTCAAGGCTTCGATTCCGGTAGGATTGGCTATGGGGCTGCCGCTGTGGGAGACCTTTTTGATAGCGGTGATCGGTTCTACGATTCCGGTGCCGTTCATTCTTCTTCTGCTGCGCCCATTCTTCCGCTGGTGCAAAGGACGGCCGTTTTTCCACGGCATTGCGGAAAAACTTGAAGGACGTTTTCGCAAAAAGGCGAGCGGCGTGCGGAAGTATTCTTTGTTGGGGCTGTTTCTGTTTGTTGCGGTTCCATTGCCGGGAACAGGCGTTTGGACGGGCAGCGGCATTGCCGCCATGCTCGACATCCGCATTGCGCACGCGCTGCCGGTGATTGTGCTGGGCAACTGCGTGGCGGGATTGCTGATGCTGTTGCTGGGTCAGATTGTGATTCTGTAAAATATGCTTTTAAATAGAAAAATAGACAGGTTCTGAGCGGGGAACCCCGTTGACGAACGGGGGAATGTGTGTTATCTTTATTAAAGTGACAACCGAATAAGAACGCCTTATAAAGAGTGGTAGAGGGACGGGCCCGATGAAACCCGGCAACCGGTCATGCACATTTGACAGTGGTGCCAATTCCCGCAGTGCGAAAGCGCTGAAATATGAGGTGGAAGTGTGCTTTGAAATGAGCCTTCTGCCGTGGCGAGCGCAGAAGACTTTTTTATGTCTAAAAAATCCATGCGGCGTTCTTATCTATCCCGGAAAAGTCAACTGAAAAGCGAGAAAGGATGTAAGAAAAAATGCTGCAGGAAGGAACGAGATTCTTTACTTCTGAATCGGTTACGGAGGGTCATCCCGATAAGGTCTGCGACCAGATTTCCGACGCGATTCTGGACGCGCATCTTGCGCAGGATCCCATGGCGCGCGTGGCGTGCGAAACCATCGCCACCACCGGCATGGTGCTGGTGATGGGCGAAATCACCTCCAAGGCGAAGGTGGATTATAACCAGATTGTCCGCGATACCATCGCGCGCATCGGCTATAAGGACGGCGCGTGCGGTTTTGACGCGCGCACCTGCGCGGTGCAGATCGTGTTGGATCAGCAGTCTGCCGATATCGCCATGGGCGTCAACGACGCGCTGGAAGAGCGCGGCAGCGGCGAGAGCGACAACATCGGCGCGGGCGACCAGGGCATGATGTTCGGCTATGCCTGCAATGAAACCGAGGAACTGATGCCCATGCCCATCGCGCTTTCGCACCGCCTGGCCAAGAAGCTGGCGGAGGTGCGCAAGCGCGGCGAGCTGCCTTATCTGCGTCCCGACGGGAAGAGCCAGGTGACGGTGGAATATGAAAACGGCAAGCCCAAGCGTATTGAAGCGGTCGTGCTCTCCACCCAGCACAGCGCGGACGTCGAGCAGAAGACCATTCGCGAAGATCTCATTAAAAAGGTTGTGGACGAGATCATCCCGCAGGATTTGCTGGATGAGAACACGAAATACTTTATCAACCCCACCGGCCGATTCGTTATCGGCGGCCCCGAGGGAGATTCCGGACTGACCGGCCGCAAGATCATTGTCGATACCTACGGCGGCTATGCGCCCCACGGCGGCGGAGCCTTCTCTGGCAAGGACCCGACCAAGGTGGACCGCAGCGCAGCCTATATGGCGCGTTATATCGCCAAGAACATCGTTGCCGCCGGCCTTGCCGAGCGCTGCGAGATCGAGCTGGCTTACGCCATCGGCGTGGCGCAGCCCGTTTCCGTGCTGATTGATACCGCCGGCACCGGCAAGCTTCCCGATAGCGAGTTGGAGAAGATCGTCCGCAGTCAGTTCGATCTGCGCCCGGCTGCCATCATCAAGGCGCTGAATCTGCGCCGCCCGATCTACGAACAGACCGCAGCCTACGGTCATTTCGGCCGTAACGACGTGGATCTGCCGTGGGAACGCACGGATCGCGTAGAGGCACTGCGCGCCGCGGCGAACTGCTGATTAGGACGGGGATGCTTCTGGCTTCCCCATGGAGGTACTATGGAGGAACTCGAAGGCATCGTAGAAGAAATTATATTCCGCAACGACGATAACGGCTACGCGGTGGTCTCCTTGCGCGCGGACAAGGAAGAACAGACCGTGGTCGGCACGCTCCCCTTCATCAAACAGGGGGAGCGTGTACGCGTTTTGGGCACTTATATCAATCACCCGACCTTCGGGCGGCAGATGAAGGCATCCAGCTATGAAACCATCATCCCCACCAAGGCAGAGGAGATTGAGCGGTATCTGGCCAGCGGGCTGATTAAGGGCATTGGGGAAATGACGGCCAAGGCCATTGTTGAAACCTTTGGCGACGAGACGTTAGAGGTGCTGACCAAGGATCCCGGCCGCCTGCGCGAGGTCGATGGCATCGGCCCCAAGCGTGCCGCCGTGATTGCGGAAAATTATGCTTCCCAGCTCGAAACGCGCGAAACCATGCTGTTTTTGCAGCGCTTTCAGGTGCAGCCGGGGCTGGCGATGCGCATCATTAAGGTCTACGGCGGCAATACCATCACGGTGCTGCGTGCCAATCCCTATCAGATGGTGCGGGATATTCCGGGCGTGGGCTTCCGCACGGCGGACCGCATCGCGCAGTCCATGGGCACCGCCGTGACCGACAGCAACCGCCTGCGTGCCGGACTTTCCTATGTGCTGCGGGATGTTGCGGGCGCGTCGGGGCATGTTTTTCTGCCGAGGGATAAGCTGCTCGAGGCGGCGCAGGGGCTGCTTCAGGCGCCGCAGGAGGAGCTGGAAAACGAGCTGGCTGTACTGGTGATCAAGGGTGAGCTAAGGCAGGAAGAGCGAGAGGACTGCACCGCGGTCTACCATCATTCCATGCTGGCGGCGGAAAAAGAGGTCGCCATGCAGCTGGTGCTGCTTCAGCGCGCGCAGCAGAAAAAGACCATCCGCGCCGAGGACGGCGAGTTGGATTCCTTTGAGGACGAGCGCGGCATCCGCTTTGAGGCGGGCCAGCGCCGCGCCATCAAAATGGCGGCGACCTCGCCCGTCGTGGTCATCACCGGCGGGCCGGGAACGGGCAAAACCACCGTGATTAACTGCATCATCCGGCTGCTCAACCGCGCGGGGCTCACCGTCGCGCTGGCCGCGCCCACGGGCAGAGCCGCCAAGCGCATGACCGAGGCTACCGGGCAGGAGGCGCGCACCATCCATCGCTTGCTGGAATATGCCGCAGGGGAGGACGATGGTCTGCCGCTCTTTGGCAAGACCGAGGAGGACCCGCTCAAAGCCGACGCAGTGATCGTGGACGAGATGTCCATGGTCGATTTGCAGCTGATGCGTTCGTTGCTCAAGGCGATTCCGGCGGGCACGCGGCTTATCATGGTGGGCGACGCAGATCAGCTGCCGTCGGTCGGCGCAGGCAACGTGCTGCGCGATATCATCGAAAGCCGCGTCATTCCCGTCGCACGCCTGACCGAGGTGTTCCGTCAGGCAGCGCAGAGCCACATCGTCGTTAATGCCCACCGCATCAACAGCGGCGAAATGCCCATCATTCAGAACCGCGATACCGACTTTTTCTTTGAAAAGCGGGAGAGCCTGCCCGCCATTGCGGACAGCGTCTGCGCGCTGGTGACAACGCGCCTGCCGCGGTTCTATTCCATCGATCCGGTGCGCGATATTCAGGTGCTCGCCCCGATGAAAAAGGGCGAAGCGGGGGTTTGGGCGCTGAACCGGCTGCTGCAGGAGCGGCTGAACCCGCCCTCTAAACATAAAAAGGAAAAGGTGATCGGCGATAACCGCTTCCGCGAGGGCGACAAGGTGATGCAGGTGCGCAACAATTACCAGGCGGAATGGACGCGCGGCGCTTCGTCTAAGGAAGAAGAGGGGCTGGGCGTATTCAACGGCGATATTGGCATTATCGAGAGCATCTCCGACGATGGTGTGACGGTGCTCTTTGACGACGAGCGCTATGTCGTCTATGACGATGTGATGCTGCAAGATCTGGAGCTGGCCTATGCCATGACGATCCACAAGAGCCAGGGCAGTGAGTTTTCGACGGTTGTGCTGGCGCTGCTGCCGGGGCCGCCGCAGATGATGGCGCGCAACCTGCTCTATACCGCTGTGACCCGCGCCAAGGATCGCGTGGTGATGGTGGGCAGCGAAAGCGTGCTGCGGCGCATGGTGGAAAACAACAACACCGCGCACCGCTTTACCGCGCTGTGCGATCGCCTGCGCGCGCTGGACGGATTGGCTGCCGCCACGGAGGAATACCATGGATAAGATGCGTTTGCGCGACGCACTGCTTGATTTTTTCTTTCCGTGCGGCGAGTGTCTGTCCTGCGGCAGCATGGCGAAGGTTCGGAACGGGTTATGTGAAAAATGCAGGGAAAAACTGCGCCCCGCGCCCGCAGGTGGACGGCCGGGCTTTGGCTGGATCGACGATCTGCGCTGTGTCTATGCTTATGACGGTCCTGCGCGGGAGCTGATTCGCAAGATGAAGTTCCGAGGCGAATACGACCTGCCGGTGCGCCTGTTCGCAAGGGAGATGGCGCAGCTCTATGCCGAAGCGGGCTGGAAGGCGGAGATCGTCGTCTGTGCGCCGGCGTCGCGCAAAACGCTGCGCAGACGCGGCTACAATCAGGCGGAAAAGCTGGCGCGGCGCACCGCAAAGGAGTTGAAATTACCCTTTGTCCAAGATGCGCTGAAAAAGAAGCGCGGCGTGCGTTCGCAGGTCGGGCTGAACGCGCAGCAGCGCATCGAGAATATGCAGGGCGCGGTGCTGCCGGGCAAACACGCAGGCGCTGTGGAGGGCAAAAGTGTGCTGTTGATCGACGATGTGCTGACCACCGGTTCGACGGCGGAGGCCTGTGCCAAAGCACTGCGGGAGGCGGGCGCGAAGGAGCTCTATCTGCTCACCGCCGCGCGCCGCGATCCCCACGCACACCTGAGCGCGCCCATCGAGGACTAAAAAAGTACTGGACAGCAGAAGTTGAATTTGCTATCCTGAATACAGAAAGAACATCTGAGAGCGGTTCACCTGCGGCATTTCTCGCCGTTGCGAAAGAAGCTCCGGATGTTTTTTCTTTGCCCAAAACCTTGTTTTGTATAAGGATATGCGGATCGCAGAGCGAACCTCCCCGGCGCCCCTGTGTAAGGGGAGCTGTCCGCCGCAGCGGACTGAGGGGTTGCCCCCCTTCGGCGCAGCATCCCGTTCCTACAAACCAAAAGAGCGCTGTAAAAACAGCGCTCTTTTGGCGTTCTATATCCAGAAACAGTTTACTTTACTTCAAAGCGCGCGGAAAGCGGGCGCACGCCGGTCAGCTCGGCAGAACGGTCGTCGGGCGCGGTCAGGCCGGCAAAGAGCGTGAACTCGCCGGGCTCGATGACGCGCTCGCCCTCTTCCGTCACCAGCTCCATGGCGCGCGGCGCTATGCGGACGGAAACCTGGCGGCTCTGGCCGGGCTCCAGCTCGATGCGCTCGAAGGCGCAGAGCGAGAAGTGCGGCACGCGCGTGGACGCTTCCTCATCGCGAAGGAAGAACAGCACGGGCGTTGCGGCGAGGATGTCGCTGTCATTGCGGACGGTGACCGTCGCGTCAATGGAGTCGCCGGACGCGATGCTCCCCGCGGAGAGCTGAAGGTTTTCGCAGGTGAACTTCGCATACGACAAACCGTAGCCGAAGGGGTAGAGCGGAATGGCGTGCAGATAGCGGTAGGTGCGGCCTTCCATCGCATAATCGGTGAAGGCGGGCAGGTCGTCCTCGCTCTTGTAGAAGGTTACGGGCAGGCGGCCGCTCGGGCTGTATTGACCGAAGAGCAGCTCGGCCACGGCTCTGCCGCCCAGCGCGCCGGGATACCAGCTCTGCACGACGGCATTGCAGTGCTCCTGCGCGAAGTTGACGGCCAGCGCGGAGCCGGAGGCAAGCACGAGAATCGTGGGCTTGCCGACCGCCACGACCTTTTCGAGCAGCTTCTGCTGAAGGCCGGGCAGACGGAGATGATTTTTGTCGCCCGCACCGTATTCGTTCGATGCGTCGCCCTCTTCGCCTTCGATGGACGGATCAAGGCCAAGGCACAGCACGACCACGTCCGCTTGCTTAGCAACGGAAACCGCCTCGGCCAGGCGGTCGCCGGGCAGCGCCAGCCCTTCGCACTTGTCGCGCCAGAGCGGGCAGCCCTCGGAGTAATAGACGCGCGCCTTGCCCGCGCAGAGATCCTCGATGCCTTCCAGAATCGTGACATAGCGGGAGGCGGTGCCGTTGTAGTTGCCCTGAAGCACGGCACGGCTGTCGGCGTTGGGGCCGATGACCGCCACGGCGGAGAGCTTGTCCGCGTCCAGCGGCAGGATGCCGTCATTCTTCAGCAGCACTTGCGCGCGGCGGGCGGCTTCCAGCGAAACCTCGCGGTGTTCGGGCGAATCGTTGGCGGAGAAGGGAATATCGTCATAGGGGCAGTGCTCGTCGAACATGCCCAGCTTCATGCGGGTAGCCATCAGGCGCTCCACGCAAGGCGTGACGTCTTCTTCGGTGAGCAGTCCTTCACGGATGGCGGTCAGGATGTGCAGATAGACCGAGCCGCAGTTCAGGTCGCAGCCGTGCTTGACAGCCAGCGCGGCAGATTCCGGCGCGGTATCCGTGACCTTGTGGTGCAGATGGAAATCGCTGATTGCGCCGCAGTCGGAGACAAAGTGTCCCTCAAATCCCCAGTCGCCGCGCAGAATCTTGGTCAGCAGATCGTTGGCGCAGGCGGGCTGGCCATAGACGCGGTTGTAAGCGCCCATGACGCTTTCGACCTTCGCTTCCTTGACCAGTGCCTCAAAGGCGGGAAGATAGGTATCGTAGAGATCCTGCTTGGAAACCACCGCGTCAAATTCGTGGCGCAGGGATTCCGGGCCGGAATGCACGGCAAAATGCTTGGCGCAGGCGGACGCCTTGAGATACTTCGGGTCGTCGCCCTGTAAGCCCTTGACAAAGCGCACGCCGAGCGTCGCCGTCAGGAAGGGATCCTCGCCGTAGGTTTCGTGACCGCGGCCCCAGCGCGGATCGCGGAAAATGTTGATGTTCGGGGACCAGAAGGTCAGTCCCTTATAGATGTCGCGGTCGTTCTGGCGGGAATATTCGTTGTATTTTGCGCGGCCCTCTTCGGCGATGATGGAGCCGATGTGCTCCACCATATCTGCGTCGAACATGGCGGCCATGGCGATGGCCTGCGGGAACATCGTGGCCGTGCCGGCGCGGGCGACGCCGTGCAGCGCTTCGTTCCACCAGTTGTAGGCGGGAATGCCCAGCCGCGGGATGGCGGGGGCGGTGTAGACCATCTGGCTGGCCTTTTCTTCCAGCGTCATGCGGGAGACGAGATCCTTGGCGCGTTCCGCAAAGGACAGGGATTCGTCCAGATATTTCGGACTTTCAGACATGAAAATGCCTCCTAGCGTTTATGATCTGATTCTTATGTTAACGGATTGTTGAGCGCTTGTCAAATAAAAAAGCGGGCCCTCCAAAGGAGAAGCCCGCAGCTGCTTGCCTGTGCGTCAACCCATGCGCACGATGCCGCCCAGCACCGTGCCGTTGTTCTTGCCGTGCAGACGATCCACACGTCCCTTGATGACTGCGCCGGGAGCGATGTCGCCCTTGATCTCGGTGACGTCGCCGTCCACGGTGCCGGTCACATCGCCCATGACTTTGCCGAAAACGCTGCCCCCGACATGGCCGCGCAGATCGCCGCCCAGCATCCGCTTGGTGCGGGTGCGCTCACTGCCGAGGTTGCCGCCGATTTCGCCGCTCATATTGCCGCCGATGGGCGCGAGTACATCTTTGTCCACCGTACCGGTCAGGTTGCCGCCGATGGGACCGCAGATGCGGCCGAGAACGTGCCCGTCCATGTTGCCGCCCACCGGGCCGTCCAGATCTCCGCGGATTTCCGCGCCTTTCCCGATGCCGCCGCCGATGGGGCCGCTGACTTTGCCCCGAATGATGACCTCGCGGCCGATGGAACCGCCGACCGTGCCGCTGATGTTGCCGTCGATCTGCGCGCCGTCGCCGATGCCGCCGCCCAGCATGCCGTCCACCTTGCCGCCGATATGCACACCGGGGGCGATGCCGCCGCCGATGATGCCGCTGACATTGCCGTCCACATCGAAGGTGATGGTGGAGGAGAAGATGCCGCTGACGCTGCTGCGGCTGGGACGCTGTGCCGCGCTGCCCTGCGCCTTGGCCTGTTCTGCGTGGGGAATCTGTTCAGCGTGCTCAAAGGGAATGCCCTGCGCGTCGGTGACAGGCTGCTCGGAGCACAGCTGTTCGATTTCGGCGTCCGCCTGCTCAGGCGTGAGACGCCCGGCAGAAACGTCTTCCAGGATTTCCGAGATATTTTTATACATGCTTGCCATGATCTTTTCTCTCCCACTTTATTTTTTGCGGATATCGCCGTAAACCGTGCCGTGGTTGCTGCCGCAGAGCAGACGAACGTCGCCTTTGATGATTGCGCCCGGCAGAATGTCGCCGCGAATCTCACGCACGTCGCCGCCGATTTCGCCGGAAACATTGCCGCAGATCACACCGCAGTCGCCGTGTACATGGCCGGAGAGGTCGCCCGTGACCGTGCCGCGGTAATCGCCGCTGATCGAACCGGTCAGATTGCCTGCGATGTCGCCGCTGTACTCACCACCGACCGAGCCGGTGAAATTACCGGCCACCTTGCCGCGGTAATCGCCGGAAACCTTTCCGGAGAAATCGCCCGCTATGTCGCCCTTGCAGTCGCCGCTGATGGTGCCGGTGAAGGCTCCGCCGATGGTGCCGGAGAAATCCCCGCCCACCTTGCCGGAAAAGTCCTTCCCGATATTGGAGGCGCAGTCGCCGCGCACCTCGCCCGCCAGATTGCCTCCGATATCGCCGGAAAGGTCGCCGCCAATGCGCCCGGATGCCGCCAGATCGCCGCCAATCATGCCCGAAAGGTCGCCGTCGATCAGTCCGGCCATGCAGCCGATCACCGAGCCGGTCACATCGTCGCAGATGTGCGCGCCCTCGGCAACATTGCCCTTGACCGAGCCGTAAAGGCAGCCGCGGATAACTTCGCCGCTGCGCACCTCGTCCATGTCGCCGTGAACGTCTCCCGCCGGGCCGTCATAATCATCCGAATTGCTGCCCACGCCGAAGGCGCGATTGACGCTCTGGGTGATGCGGGCAGCAAAGCGGTTGGCGCTCTGCGTGATGGAGCTGGCCCAGTCGTGCGCATCGCCGTTGAAATCGGTGTAGGTCATGCTGCAAACCTTCGGCGGTTTGACGTAGTAGCGGTTGGCGTTGCCGCACCCTGTATCGGTGCTGTTGGAAGGTTCGCTGCGGGGCGCATCCGGCTCGGCAGCCTTTTCGGGCTGCGTGCCTGCGTCAGGCGCTTCAATCCATTCGGCTTCAGCCTGCGTTTCGTCCGCCTTAGCGGCCTCCTGCGCGTTGTCCAGCGCTGCCATCTCAAACTCGGCTTCGTCGGGGGATAGGTCGCCGCGCGCCACGGCGGCCAGGATTTCCTGCATATCTTTATACATGATGGGTTCCTCCCGTATGGTCTTTTAGAATAGAGGGATCAGCGGTTGAGCAAAGCGGTCTGCGGAGGTTCCGGCACATGCCCGGCCTGAATCTCATGCGGGCAGCACCTGCATACAGGATGATTTCCCCCCTGGTAATCTGGAAAGATGCGGGATAAATTATTTCAGCATCTCCATGGCTTGTTCCTGGGTCAGCTCTCCGCGGGAGAGCATTTCCAGCACTTCTTTGCGAGTGGGCTTGTTGTCCGCCGCCTTGGCGGGCTCGATGCCCAGCGCCGCGATGACCTGATCCAATCGCGCGCGCACCGTAGGATAGCTGATGCCCAGCTCTTTTTCCATTTCGCGGATGTTGCCGCGGTTGCGCAGGAAGGAATAGACAAAGGAACGCTGCTCCGGCGTCAGGGCCAGCAGACGCTCCGCCTGAAAATCGCCTTCAATCGTCGTACCGCAGGAGGGACAGTGCAGCCGGGTGACATGCAGTGCCTTGTGGCAGACCGGGCAATCGTGAAGCACATCGTGTGCCATAACGGCTCATCTCCTTTTCCCGGAGGTCCGGGATTGATTTCTTGAATACAGAATATCACAGAATTTAAAATTGTCAATAGAAAAGCTCAAAATCTTTTAGAATAAATCTCGAAGATTTTGAGCGTAACTTTTTGAGGTTTCAAGAACGAATTTTAAGAAAATTCAACCCTGTCTTACAGACGCGGGATGTCGCCCACGCCGGAGAGGACGTATTTCGGGCAATAGGGGAAATCGGCCAGCATCTCGCGCGAGGTCACGCCGGAGAGCACCAGTACGGTATCCAGCTCGGTTTCGATGCCGGCGATCACATCGGTATCCATGCGGTCGCCGATGATGGCGGTGTCGGCACGGTGGGTGCCCAGGTGCTGCAAGGCATGGCGCATCATCAGCGGGTTGGGCTTGCCGATGAAGTAAGCCTGTTTGCCGGTAGCCAGCTCGATGGGCGCGATCAGCGCGCGGGTGGCGGGAACGATGCCGCCCTCGACCGGGCCGGTCAGGTCGGGGTTGGTGCCGATGAGGCGCGCACCGGCGCGAACCAGACGCACGGCATGCTCCAGCTTTTCAAAGTTATAGCTGCGCGTCTCACCCATGACCACGTAGTCGGGGTTGACGTCGTTCATGCTGATCCCCTCGTTATAAAGCGCGTTGATGAGGCCCGGTTCGCCGATGACATAGGCGGAGCAGCCGGGGCGCTGGGAGGACAGAAATTTCGCCGTGGCCAAAGCGGAGGTATAGAAGTTCTCTTCAGGTACATCCAGCCCAAGGCGGTTGAGCTTCATTTGCAGCTCGCGGGGGGAACGCTCGGAGCTGTTGGTGAGGAAGAGGTACTTTTTGCCGTTGGCACCGAGCCAGTCGATAAATTCCTTCACGCCCGGCAGCAGATAGTTGCCGTGGTAGATCACGCCGTCCATATCGCAGATAAAGGCCTGTTTGTCGCGTAAGCTCTGCATGGTCTTGCATCCTCCGTAAAATAAAGTCCTGTTTTTCCATTAAAAGAGTACAACGCATCCCCGTATCTGTCAAGCAAAAGCGCTTCGCTTGCAAAGACGCGCGCTTTGCGCTATCATAGAGGACGAATAATCCTTGGGAGGACGAAACATGGATTGGAAGAAAGTCTCCATCATGACGACGGAAGAGGGGCTGGAGTTCCTCTGCTATAAGCTGGATGAAATCGGTATTACGCAGTTTGAAATGGTTGAGGATGCGGCCAGCACCCAGAAGATACTGGATGAAACGGCACAATATTGGGATTATGTGGACGCGGAGAGCGTGCTGGCGGCGCGCCAGCCCTGCGTGCGCGTCTATCTTTCCGACAACGACGTGGGCGCGGAGCAGATGAAAAAGCTCACCGCCATGGTCGATGAGCTGAAGAGCATCAAGGACGGCCTGGATCTTGGCAGCCTGGAGATCGTCAGCGAAAACGTGCGCGACGAGGACTGGGCCAACAACTGGAAGCAGTTCTATAAGCCCATGGCAGTGGGCAAGCGCCTGATGGTGACGCCTTCCTGGGAGAACCCGCCGGAGGGCACCGGCCGCATTACGCTGAAGATGGACCCCGGCATGGTGTTCGGCACCGGCGCGCACGAGACGACGCAGCTCTGCCTGGCGCAGCTGGACGAATATGTCAAGCCCGGCATGAAGGTGATCGACCTGGGCTGCGGCAGCGGCATTCTGTCAGTGGCGGCGCTGCTGCTCGGCGCGGACAGCGCGGTGGGCGTGGACATCGACCCCAACGCCGTGCCCACGGCCTACCAGAACGCGGAGGACAACGGCATCGACCGCAGCCGATACACGGTGCTGGCGGGCAACGTGCTGGACGATCACGGCTTTGTCGATTCGCTGGGCAAAGACTACGACATCGTGGTGGCCAACATCGTCGCGGGCGTAATCGTGCCCATGACCCCTATCGTGCCGCGGCTCATCAAGAAGGACGGCATGTACATTACCTCCGGCATCATCGCGGAGCGCGCGCAGGAAGTCATGGACGCGATGGAGCAGAACGGCTTCGAGGTCGTCTATACCGAAAACCGCAAGGGTTGGATGGTCATCGTTTCCAAATACCGCGGATAAATACAGAAAAAATCCCCCTGTCCGAGGGGGATTTTTTGTATGGGAGAAAACATTAAGACTTCCATTCTTTTTTCAGAATGGCATATTGCAGGGTGGTCTCATAGAGTGGATCGCCCTTTTCGTCATTTACAAAGGTGACGAACTCGCGGAAAACGCCCTCCTTGCGCATGCCGAGCTTTTCGCTCAGGCGCTGGCAGGAGAGATTGTCCTCCTCGGTGTAGAGATAGATGCGTCGCGTTCCTTTCTGCGTAAAAAGGTAGTCGAAATAGGCGCGAGCGGCTTCCAGCATGAAGCCGTAACCCTGGGCGTCCGGCGCAAGCATCCAGCAAGGGGAATAGGTGTCAGGAATGGCCTGCTCCGGCCCGATACGCTCCGGTTCGGAAAAGATTTCACCGATGACCCGGCCGTTGTCTTTGCGCGTAATGGCAAAGGTCAGGTCGGGATGCGCGCTGCGTTCCAGTGCAGCGGCACGGGCTTCTGCCAAAGAGGAAAGCTTCATATCCTGAAAGCAGTGGGCGGCGGGTGTGCGCAGATAAGTCAGCAGCGCGGGGGCGTCGCTCTCCGTAAAGGGGCGAAGAATCAGGCGTTCGGTTTCGATTGACATGGAAAACTCCTTTTGCAGAATCAGGCTTTGCCGGGCTTATTGATGAAGCGGCGCAGCAGGGGATAGCCCGCCGCGGTAACGATGCATATAATGCCCACGACGGCAAAGGCAGGGGTCATGGTCAGGCGATCGATCATTGTGCCCATCAGCGAGGGTCCGGCCATGATGCCGATGGAATAGACCGACTGGAAGAAGCCCATGGCCGTGGAGCGCTGCTCGTTCGGCACTTCCGCGATGGCGTCGGACATGATGATGGAGAAGGTGGAGGTTCCACCGCAGCCGCCGATGAATTGCAGGATTGCCATGCCCCAGATGGTGTGAAGGCGCGGCAGCACCAGGCAGTAGATCGCCAGCAGACCAAAGCCCGTCATGCTCAATTTGACCGGCCCCAGCTTCTGCGCGGTCTTCGAGCCGACAAAATAAGAGGAGAGCATGCCGCCCAGCGTGAACAACGCCGAGCACGCGGAAAGCTCCACGGCAGTCGCGCCAATGTTTTTGATCACCGTGCTGGAGAAGGAGTTGGCCGTGGCGAACACGATGAACTGGAACAGCGTCGAGAGCAGCGAGAACACGATCAGCCGCTTCTGCTTGATGACGCTGAGCAGTTTGCCCACGGGCAGCGCGGGATTGCGCGGCGGCTCATCCTTGATCATCAGCGCCGCAACTGCGCCGAGAATGCCGGAGGCGAGGCTCAGCCAGAACATCATCACCATGCCGTTTTTTTCATAGAGCAGCCCGCCCAGGATATATGCGGTCAGGATGCCGGCATTGTTGAAGGCGTTGATCGAGCCGATGGAGCGGGAAAGCTCGTGCGGCTCGTAGTACATCGAGTTGAGAATCGTGAACGAAATCCACGTCGAGGAAGCCATGCCGGAGATGGCGTTGGCCCCCAGCAGCGCCCAGGGATTCTGCGTCAGTACGCGCAGCAGAGAAGCGGCAGCGCAAAGCAAAAGTCCGGAGACGATGAAGAAGCGGTGCTTCTGCGCATGATCGGCCATTACGCCCAGCGGCAGACGGCAGATCAGCTGCGTGGAGCCGTACATGCCGACGATCACGCCTGCAAAGGAGGCCGTGATGTTCAATCCCAGCAGATAGGGCGTCATATACGGATTGTAGACATATTGAGCGAACCAGAAAAAGAAGGTGGCAAGGTAGATCAGGAATCTTTTTTTCTTGAGTTCTGTCATGGCCGTTTGTTTGCACCTCTTAAAAATCAAGCCGGCCATATCTCCGGCCGGCTTTTTTGCGCAATCAAAAAAGGGAGGGGGCATATTGCAGTCCCCTCCCCTTTTGTTTTTAGCAATTACAGACGAACGTCGGAAGCGTTGGCATCCTTTTCGTACTTCTCGGCCTCGGCAAGCTCCTCGTCCCAGGTGAGGTGACGGTACTCTTCGGCCTTGTCATCGGTATTGAACCAGTTGATGAAATCCTGCCACATATCATAGGTCCAGCGGGCGTCAACCTGAGCGGTGGTGTACACCTTGTCGTGCAGACGCTGGAAGCCGAAGATATCGCGGACATGGGACTTCTCCGCGCCGATGACAACCTCTTCCGCCAGATGGGAGGGGATGAAGATGACGCCGGAGATGGTGCCCAGAACGACGTCGCCGGGCAGGCAGGTCGCCTTGCCGATGCGGCAGGGAACGTTGAAGCCGGTCATGGTCACGTCGCCGATACCGGTGGGATCGATGCCACGGTAGTAGACATTGATGCCGTCGATCTTAACGATCTGTTCCATGTCACGGATGCCGCCCCAGATGACGGCGCCGCCGCGCTTGGTGCGGGTCTTGATGGCGGTGGACAGGTTGCCGCCGACATAGGTGCCCTGGAAGATCTTATCGAACATATCCACGACAACGACGTCGTCCTCGACCAGAGAGTCGATGACCCACTGGTTGAAGTAGCCCTTGCGGCCCTCTTCCTCGTGGCCGTACTTGAGCAGATAGTCGTTCAGGTCGGGACGCATGGGAACGTACACGCCGGTCACAGCGCGGCCAACCAGGGTGGCGCCGGGGTGAGTCGTGCGGAACTCGCCCTCAAACTGATACTTATAACCCTTCTGCCAGAGGGGACCCCAAGCCTCCTCCAGGGTGATCTTGCGCAGACGACGCAGCACGTCGGAGGAAACCTTGGGACGGCCGTCTTCCATACGCTCGCCCTTCCAAAGAGGCGTGATCTGGATGATGTCTTCTTTGCAGTTGAACTTCATTTGAGTGTTCTCCCTTCAGCGCTTTTTCAAAATGCAGGCTGTCTATTTTCCCGCATATGCGTTGTTCTCATCATAACACCTCCATTTGATTTTTACAATTACTTTTGTAAAAATTCAATGGATAAAAGATCTTTGTACCGTCTTTTGAAAAATTGTCCCGTATTGTGGAAAAGAAGGGGGGCGTGGTTGCAATTCGGAGATGAAAGAGCTATCATAAAAGTAAAAAGTAATTTAAAGGAGAGCACGATGGAAAAGCTCTACAAAATTGAAACGCATATGCACACTTCACAGGGGAGCGCCTGTGCAGTCTCTACCGGAGAAGGGATGGCGCGTGCCCACAAGGCGGCGGGATACGATGCGATCATCATCACCGATCACTTCTTCGGGGGAAACACCACTGTGCCGCGCGATTTGCCATGGGAGCGGAGAATCGATCTTTACTGCGCAGGCTATGACGAGGCCCGGCGCGTGGGAGAGGAGATCGGGCTGAAGGTGTTCTTTGGTTTGGAATGGGCTTGGCAGGGCACGGAATACCTGACCTACGGCATTGACCGGGAGTGGCTCAAGGCGCACCCGGAGATGGAGGAATGGGATATTCCGACGTATTTGACGAACGTGCGGGCGGCGGGCGCTTATGTTAGCCACGCGCATCCGTTCCGTCAGGCGAGCTACCTCCACGGAGAGCCGCGTATTTTCCCGGAATTTGAGGATGCGGTGGAGATTTACAACAGCGGCAACGCCGACAACGCCTGGAATCTTCAGGCGCTGGAATATGCGCGGAAATACGGCCTTGCAATGACCTCCGGTTCGGACGATCACGATGCAAAGGCGCTGCGCGGCGGCGGGATGGCGTTCGCCACGCCGTTTGAGACCATGGAGGATTTCATCCGCGCGGTGCGCACGCGCCAGCCCTTTGAGGTGCTGACCGGCGAAAAAGAAGCGTTTCCTCATTGATTTTGCAAAGAAAACTCCTAAAAATCATAAGGAGGATGAAAGATCATGAACGAAAAACTCCAGAAGCTCTATGACCTGGCGGTTGACGAGTTGACCAACAACATCCTGCCCTGGTGGATCGAGCACGATGTGGACGAGGAACACGGCGGCTTCTACGGCGCAGTGACCAACGACAACGCGCCCGTGCCGCACGCGACCCGCTTCATCACCCTCAACGCGCGTCTGGTCTGGACCTTCTCGGCAGCTTATCGCGTGATGGGCAATCCCGAATACAAGAAGATGGCGGATCGCGCCTACAACTACTTCATCAAGTATTTCTGGGATGACGAATACAACGCCGCCAACAACCGTGTGGACGAATTCGGCGACCCGGTGAGCAAGCAGCGCTATATCTACGGCGAAGCGTTTGCCATCTACGGCCTGTCCGAATATGCTCGGGCCATGGGCTGCAACGAAGCACTGGAATATGCCCGGAAGCTCGTCGCGTCCCTCGAAAAGCACGTCTACGACCCGGTTTACAAGGGATATTTCGAGTCCTGCAAGCCGGACTGGACGCACGATCCCTGGACGCGCGGCGTCAACCGCCTGCCCACGGACGAAAAGACCATGAACAACCATCTGCATCTGATCGAAGCGTACACCTGCCTGCTGCGTACCGATAAGAGCGATTTCATGCAGAACAAGGTCCGCGAGCATCTTTATGTGATGCTCAACAAGATCGTCGATCATGACATTCATCACTACTTTTACTTCCAGGCCCGCGACTGGGAGCCCACTACGCAGGAAATCTCCTTCGGCCACGATATTGAGGGCACCTGGCTGATGATGGAGACCGCCGAGGTGCTGGGCGAGCCCGAAGCGATGCGCTATACGAAGGACACCTGCATGAACATGGCGCGCGCTTGCTATGAGCAGGGATTCCGCAAGGAGGATGGCGCGATGCTCTCTGAGTACGATCCGGTTACCGGTCATTCGTCTCCCTTCCTTTCCTGGTGGGAACAGAACGAAGCGGTCGTCGGCTTCCTCAATGCATGGGAAGTCACCGGCGAGGAGAAGTATCTCGACGCATCGCTCAAGTGCTTTGAGTTTGCCCGCGAGCACTTTGTCGATCATGAAAACGGAGGATGGTTCGCACGTTTGTCGCTGGATGGCAAGACGGTGCTTTCCACCGATAAGGTCAACGACTACACCTGCCCTTACCACAACAGCCGCATGTGCATGGAGATCATCGAGCGCTACCGCAAGCTGAGCAAAGCATAAGGGATCGGAGAAAAAGACTCCCATTCGACTTTGTGTTTTAGAGAGTGATTGCCGTATAAACAAAAAACTTTGTTTATACGGCAATTTTGTATATTCGTCGAGCTGGCGCTTCAGCAGAGAAAAGGAGAAAAATAGAGCATGGGTCTCGAAAGTGATTCATTCTTTTGCAGGAGCAGGTTGCTGAAGTACTTAGCGCGTTCGGGCAAGCAAGAACAGGGGGATCAGGTACTTTCCATCGCTTGGAATACTTCCGCACCAACCATCTAAAAAATACGCAAAGGGTTTTGCTGAAAAAGTGAAATACTTGGGGTCTTTCGACAGAGGTGAATCGATTCCCTGCCAGCTTACGATCAAAACAGTCTGTGCGGAGCCGCTTTTTCCCGGCGGCATCCTCGAGGAATCCTGCAAGCGTCCCTGTGAACATCCATTTGAAGACGAAGAAATTCATTCCTGCTCACAAGAAGAGCGCTGCCTGCCCATTGAAAGGGGTGTTGAATATATGATATAGTGAATATGGAAAGAATACAGATCTGACAAGCTATGGAGGGGAGGTAACGCCATGTATTGCTCCTATGGCGACCTGTTTGGTTTCGCGTGTTGGCGGAAATGGTGCGGTTCCCCATTGTGGAAAGGTTGTATTAAAATCATTTCTGTTGGCGCATGAGCCGGATGGGTATCAGTCGGCTTGTGCGCTTTTTAGTAAACTTCTCGGAGGTGTACGCTATGTCATTTGCAAAAAGAATGCGCAGTATCGCTATCCTGTTTGCCTTGGCAGGCTTTATCTGTGCTTTTTCCGCCTGTTCCGGCAATACGACGCCGCAGAAGCTGTCGGAGTTGAATGAAACCGCACTCCTTCAGCGTCTTGCAGACTATGAAGTCGTGATTCCTACGAATCTTGAAATATCGGCAATTCGTGACGCAATTGCCGACCTCGAGGCCGATCCGGACAGACCCGCACCCGTTGTTGGCTGGGTAGAGGCCGCAGATTTTTACGAAGAGCTAAGAAGCATCGTAAAAGAACAGATGAGATGACGCTCGTGGGGAAAAGGAAAAATAAAAACGGCTGTATCCCTCTGAAGTGAACCCCAAAAGTTAGACATTATTTGAATTAAGCGGCCTGAAGGGTCT
>ERZ827423.910-NODE-910-length-32820-cov-4.793377_pt1 | contig 32820 bp, 28 predicted proteins | sample MGYA00519775_ERZ827423 | MGnify/ENA primary metagenome ERZ827423 (study PRJEB31778, sample SAMEA3449296) | human gut metagenome | biome: human gut; feature: human-associated habitat; material: faeces | place: United Kingdom | collected 2010/2012 ... | reverse complement strand
CCACAGGACAGCCGCTGGAGAGCAATTCCGTTGTAGGATTGACGCCGACGACATGCCGGGTCACGCGTTCTTCAGCCATTCGCTTTGCTCCTGTCAAATTTACTTCTTATTATACACTATTATTTTTAAAAAGGATAGCCAAAAGACGAAATTTCCTATAATTTGTAATTATTTTGTAACTCTTATGAAAAATAAGCGATTGCAAGAATGATAAATTGTGGTATAATAACGATAGTGAATTCTATGCGATTCATACAAACGGTTGCGGTCCGCAGGAATGCATCAGTGGCCGTATTTTTCGGGAGAGCTTTCATGAAATTTATGGTATTTGACTCCAACAGCATACTCAATCGCTCGTTTTACGGAATGCCGCCGCTGACGACTGCGGACGGGCAGCCGACCGGGGCCGTATACGGTTTTCTGAATATCGTGCTGGGGCTGATCGAAAAGGAGCGGCCGGACTGTGTTGCCGCCGCGTTCGATATGCGGGAAAAGACCTTTCGCCACATGAAGTACGACCAGTACAAAGCCACGCGCAAGGGTATGCCGGACGAGCTTGCAAGCCAGATGACGGTTGCAAAAGAGGCGCTGCAACTGCTGCGCATCCCGATTGTGGAGAAGCCGGGGTTTGAGGCCGACGACATTATCGGAACCTTTACCGACCGCTATTCACAGGACGGGCACGACTGCATCATCGTCACGGGGGACAGGGACTCGCTGCAGCTTATCAACGACCGCACCAGTGTCTTTTTGTCAGTCAGCCGGCCGTCGGGAAGCGAGACGGTGGTTTACAACGCCGCCGCAGTCGTGGAGAAATACGGCGTTTTGCCAAAACAGATGATCGACGTAAAGGCGATCATGGGCGACACGTCGGACAACGTGCCCGGTGTTCCGGGAATTGGTGAGAAGGGCGCGCTTGCCCTGATCCAGCAGTTTGGCGGGCTGGACAATGTGTATGCGCATCTCGACGATCCCGCCATCAAACCCGGTCAGCGGAAAAAGCTGGAGGCGGGCCGGGAATCCGCTTATCTATCCAGGGAACTTGTGACCATAAATACCAATGTGGATATCCCGCTGTCCATTTCCGATTATGTACTGCGGCAGCCGGATAAAGCCGCCCTGTATCAGCTGTTTAAGCAGCTCAACTTCAATTCTCTCATCAAGCGTCTGGATCTGTCTGCCAAAACGGCGGATACGACCGTCATCTCCGCTGAACCCGTAGATGGTCAGCGTCTGCTGCGGCTGGCGAAACAGGCGGGGGAAATTGCGTTTTACGAATCGGGGACGGACCTGTTCGTTTGCTGCGGTCAGACACTGTACCGGACTGATCCGGACGACGCGCTTTACACCGCGCTGTTCAGCGATCCAGATATCGCAAAGGTCACCTATGATGCCAAGCCCTTTCTTGTCAGGCTTATGAAAAAGGGGATCGAATGCAAGGGCCTTTCCTTTGATCTGAAGATTGCAGCTTATGTGCTCAATCCGTCCATGAGCTCCTATCCGCTCGGCAATATTCTGTACGAACAGTGCGCCGTGACGACGGAGGACGACGCGTCCATGTGCGCGCTGTTTCTGACTGCGCGGGACAGGATGGCGGCAAAAATCCGCGAAACAGAAATGGAGCAGCTTTACTACGATATAGAACTGCCGCTGATCCATGTGCTCGCGCGTATGGAATATGTCGGCTTTACGCTAGACCGCGAACAGCTTTCAAACTTTGGCAGCCAGCTTCGGGAACGGATTGAGGAGCTGACTGAAACAATATATTTTCATGCCGGCGAACCCTTCAACATCAACTCCACAAAACAGCTGGGCGATATCCTGTTCAACAAGCTCGGCCTGCCTGCGCTGTCCAAAACCAAAACAGGTTATTCCACAAACGCAGACGTGCTTGAGCGCCTGCGCGGCTATCATGAGATTATCGAGTGCATCCTCGAATACCGCCGTCTGACAAAGCTGAATTCCACCTATGTAGAGGGATTTATCGGCCTGATCGGGCCGGACGGGCGTATCCATTCTAGTTTTCACCAGACCATTACGCAGACCGGCCGCATCTCTTCTTCAGAGCCGAATCTGCAGAATATCCCCGTGCGGCAGCCCATGGGCAGGCAGCTTCGCAAAATGTTCACTGCCAAAAACGGCTGCGTGCTTGTAGACGCCGACTATTCGCAGATCGAACTTCGCGTGCTCGCGCACATCTCGGGGGACGAGCATATGCGCGAGGCGTTTCGGACCGATCAGGATATACACACGAAAACGGCGTCCGAGGTATTCGGCGTTCCGGTGGAAATGGTAACGCCGGAGATGCGTTCGCGCGCCAAGGCGGTCAATTTCGGGATCGTGTATGGCATATCGGACTTCTCTCTTGCGGCGGATATCAAAGTGCCGCGCAAGGAGGCGCGCCGGTATATTGACAACTATTTTGATACCTATAGGGACATTAAGCGGTATCTGGACGAAACGGTGCTGCACGCTCGTGAATGCGGTTATGTCACAACCATGTACGGCCGCCGCCGTTATATACCGGAACTTGCCGCACAGAACCACAATGTACGAAGCTTCGGGGAGCGCGTCGCCAAGAACACGCCAATCCAGGGCAGCGCCGCGGATATACTGAAAATTGCCATGGTCCGGGTTATGCGCAGGCTTCGCCAGGAGGGGATGGCTTCGGAAATCATTCTGCAGGTGCACGACGAGCTGATTCTGGAGTGTCCGGAATCGGAGGCGATCGACGCCGCTTTGATCCTGAAAGAGGAGATGGAAAAGGCGGGCGACCTCAGCATTCCCCTGAAAGTGGATATCGGTACCGGATACAGCTGGTACGACGCAAAGGAATAGGAGAACATATGAAACGAGTTTTATTTGTATGCACGGGCAACACATGCCGCAGCCCGATGGCACAGGGGCTGATGAATCATCTTTCCAATGAGAAAAAACTGGCGATCCAGGCGACGAGCGCGGGGCTTGCCGCAGATGGGGAGCCCATTGCCGAAAACGCGCTTGCCGCACTGCAGGAACTGGGTATCGACATGTCCTACCACCGTTCCCGTACCCTGAATGAGAACGACATTGAAAACGCAAACGCGATATTCTGCATGACGCAGAGCCAGGTCATGGCGATCGTATCCATCTACCCGTCGAGCGCAGACCGGCTCTATTTGCTCGGCGAGGGAATCGACGACCCCTACGGCGGGAATTTGGAGATGTACCGCCGCTGCCGCGACAAGATCCAGGCCGCCCTTCCCGAAGTACTGAAGGCGTTGGGAGAACAGTCCGATGCCTGATTATGCAATCACGGCGGCGGCGCCTGGCGACGCGCCTGCCTGCGCCGCCATCGGCGCGCGCTGTTTTTCGCGGCCGTGGAGTGAAAAGGCGCTGCAGAGCGCTGCGGAGGACGGGAGCATCTTTCTTGTCGCGAAGTTGGATGGACGCGTCGCAGGCTATTTTCTGGCGCTGCATACGCTCGACGAGGGCCAGATTGTTGCCGTCGCAGTAGAGGAGAACCACCGCAGAAAGGGCGTGGGCGGACAGCTGCTCTATGCGGCTGCCCACGAAGGCCTGCGCCGCGGCGTCGCGGCGTTTTATCTGGAAGTGCGCAGCGGGAATCACGCTGCGATTTCTTTGTATGAAAAGGCGGGCTTTCATCGGGATGGAATCAGGCGCGGGTTTTACAGCCGGCCCAGGGAAGATGCCGTATTGATGAGTTTAAGACTACGGGAGAAAACGCTATGAAAATACTTGCCATTGAATCCTCCTGCGACGAAACGGCGGTGGCCGTCGTGGAGGACGGCCGAACAGTCCTTTCAAACGTCGTATATACCCAGGTGGCGCTGCACGCGCAGTACGGCGGCGTCGTGCCGGAAATCGCCTCCAGAAAGCATGTGGAGAAGATTTCGGCGGTCGCGCAGCAGGCGCTTGAGGAGGCGGGCCTGGGCCTGGCGGACGTAGAGGGCGTCGCCGTTACGTACGCGCCGGGCCTGATCGGCGCGCTGCTGACGGGGATCGGCTTTGCAAAGGGGCTGGCTTATGGTCTGGGCGTGCCGCTGATTCCGGTGCATCACCTGCGCGGTCATATCGCTGCCTGCTATATTTCTGAAAACCCGGTTGAACCGCCGTTTCTGGCGCTTGTCGTATCAGGCGGACACAGCCATATTGTCCGGGTGGACGATTATACGGACTACACCGTTCTCGGCCGCACGCGCGACGACGCGGCGGGCGAGGCATACGATAAGGTGGCGCGTATCCTGGGCGCGGGGTATCCGGGCGGCGCCGCTGTTGAAAAGCTTGCCAAAAGCGGCGACCCAAAGGCGTATCGCCTTCCCGTGACGCATTTTGACGACGCGCCCTTCGACTACAGCTTTTCAGGTCTGAAGACGCATGTTCTCAATCTCGTCCACAGGCGCAGGCAGGCGGGGGAGGACGTTCCGGCCGCCGACATAGCCGCCTCGTTCAATGCAACGGTCGTGAAGACCCTGCTGGACAAGTTTTATCTTGCGGCAGAGAATACGGGGCTTCGCACCTTTGTGCTCGCAGGCGGCGTCGCGGCAAATTCCCTTCTTCGCCGGGAGTTTGTCCGCCGCGCGCAGGCGCTTCAGGGGCGCGCGCATATTCCTCCGATGCCGCTGTGCGGAGACAACGCGGCCATGATCGGCGCGCAGGGCTATTACGAATGGTCTGCGGGGCACGTAGCGGGCTGCGACCTGAACGGATATCCGACAATGGATATTTCCTGTAATTACGGCAATGCCGCCCGGCCTTGTACGCCGGAAAAATAAACAGGAAGTATAATTGTGAGAATCTGTGAAGACACGGGGAAAAGTGTGGTTATGTAAACTAGGCAGGCATAAACCTAAAATGCGTTTAATCGATTGCAAAGATGTAAATAAATAGAAAACAGAGCCCGAATGCTCCGAAATAAAAGGTTGGAGCCTGTGGAAAAGCATGTGGAAGCTGTGGATTGTTTCATTTTCACAATCGCTATATTTTCTTAAATTATGTAAATCAATATAAAAAATAGATTGCAAAATACGTTATAATGTTGAAAACGGTTATATTATGTCGTAACAGTTGGAACAGGAAAAACAGGACGGGCATGCCTTGACAATTTCACGTGCTTTTTATACAATTAATCAGTTAGTTATATACATAGGCTTGTAATTTAATAGATTGGAGATGGATACTATGAACGACCAGCAGCTCAAAGCGGCACTTGAAAAGTTTGAAGCGCTTCTGAAAAGGCAGGCGCAGCGCGTCGAGAACATGAAACAGCAGGGTGATTTTATTGATTTTGAAGCCCTTCCGAAAATAACAATCGGCGTTTGCGGCGGGGACGGGATCGGCCCTGTAATCACAAACGAGGCGCGCCGCGTCCTGGAATTCCTGCTCCAAAATGATGTCGACGCGGGCAAAATTGAGTTCCGCACCATCGACGGGCTCACGATTGAGAACCGCGCCGCAGTCGGCAAGGCCATTCCGGACGACGTGCTGGCTGAACTCAAAAAGTGCCAGGTGATTCTGAAGGGGCCGACGACGACGCCGCGCAAGGGCGATCCCTGGCCAAATATCGAGAGCGCCAACGTCGCTATGCGTAAGGAACTCGACCTGTTTGCCAACGTCCGTCCGGTAAAAGTGCCTGAAAAGAATATAGATTGGATGTTCTACCGCGAAAATACCGAGGGCGCGTATGCGCTCGGCTCGGACGGCATCGTCGTGGACGACGACCTGTATTTCGACTTTACCGTCGCGACGGCGCAGGGCTGCGAGCGGATTGCGCGCTTGGCCTTTGATCACGCGGCAAAATCCGGTAAAAACAAAGTGTCCGTCATCACAAAAGCCAATGTTGTCAAGACGACCGACGGCCGGTTCCTCGAAATCTGTAAAGAAGTGGCGAAGGACTTCCCGACGGTTGAGATGGACGACTGGTATATCGATATTACCACCGCCAAGCTCATTGACGAAAAGCGCCGCACCGATTTCAAGGTATTCGTTCTTCCCAACCTGTACGGCGACATACTCACCGACGAAGCGGCTGAGTTCCAGGGCGGCGTAGGCACGGCCGGCAGCGCGAATATCGGCAAGCAGTACGCCATGTTCGAGGCAATCCACGGTTCCGCGCCGCGTATGGTGACCGAGGGCCGCGCCCAGTACGCCGACCCCTGTTCCATGCTGCGCGCTTCCGTCATGCTGCTCTCCCACATCGGTAGACAGGCGCTTGCGGACAAGCTGGATAAAGCGCTGGACGTCTGCATGTTTACCGAGAAAAAGTACAAAATTACGGGCCGTGCTGACGGCGCGACCTGCGAACAGTTCGGCGATTACGTCATGGAGACCCTCTCCAAACTCTAATTTTACAGACAAAAGGTGATAACAGCCGCATGTCACAGCTAGATAATATACGCAATTTTTCTATCATCGCGCATATAGACCATGGCAAATCCACGCTTGCCGACCGTCTTTTGGAGGCGACCGGGGCTGTGAGCGCCCGTGAGATGACAGAGCAGCTTCTGGACAATATGGATCTCGAGCGTGAGCGGGGCATCACCATCAAGGCTCGCGCGGTCAAGCTCAACTACCGTGCGCAGGATGGGCGGGATTATGTCCTGAACCTGATCGACACGCCGGGCCATGTGGACTTCAATTACGAGGTGTCGCGATCCCTTGCCGCCTGCGAGGGCGCGATCCTCGTCGTGGACGCGTCGCAGGGGATTGAAGCGCAGACGCTCGCGAATACGTACCTTGCCATCGACCACGATTTGGAAATCATCCCGGTGCTCAATAAAATTGATCTGCCGGCAGCCGACTGCGACCGGGTGATCGCGGAGATTGAGGACGTGATCGGGATCGCGGCCGAGGACGCGCCGCGCATTTCGGCGAAGCTTGGCCAGAATATTCCCGAAGTACTCGAGCGTATTGTGACGGACATACCGGCGCCGGTGGGCGACCCGGACAAGCCGCTCAAAGCGCTTATATTCGATTCGTTCTATGACAGTTACCGCGGCGTAATCGTGTACGTCCGCGTGTTCGACGGCCGACTGCAGGCGGGGCAGACCATCCGTATGATGGCGACCGGCGCCGAGTTCGACGTTGTCGAGGTCGGTTATCTGCGTCCGATCGGCCTGGAACGGTCGGACGCTTTGCAGGCGGGCGAGGTCGGGTATATCACGGCAAGTATCAAAAACGTGCGCGATACGCGCGTGGGCGATACGGTTACGCTGAAAGAGCGGCCTGCCCCGGAACCGCTGCCGGGCTATAAAAAGGTCAAGCCGATGGTCTACTGCGGCGTCTACCCGGCTGACGGCGCGCGTTATCCCGACTTGCGCGACGCGCTGGAAAAGCTGCAGCTAAACGACGCGGCCTTCACGTTTGAAGCGGAGACATCCGCCGCGCTGGGTTTCGGTTTCCGCTGTGGCTTTCTGGGTCTGTTGCACATGGAGATCCTGCAGGAGCGTATTGAGCGTGAATTCAATATTGATCTTGTGACGACGGCGCCGTCTGTCATTTATAACATAAAGCTTACCTCCGGCGAGATGATCTCGATCGACAACCCGACAAACTATCCGTCGCCCGCGACGATCGAGTATGCCGAGGAGCCGATCGTCAACGCCTTTATCTTTACCCCCTCCGAATATGTGGGCGCAGTGATGGAGCTGTGCCAGCAGCGGCGCGGCGTGTTTGTCGACATGTCGTATATCGACGAAAACCGCACCAAAATCCACTACGAAATGCCGCTCAACGAGATTATCTACGACTTTTTTGACAGCCTCAAATCCCGCACGCGCGGCTACGCGTCGCTGGACTATGAGTTTATCGGCTACCGTAAGAGCAACCTTGTCAAGCTGGATATTCTGCTCAACGGCGAACTGATCGACGCGCTTTCCTTTATCCTGCATGCAGACAGGGCTTACGCCAAGGCGCGCAAGATGGTGGAGAATCTCAAGGAAAACATTCCGCGCCAGCTGTTTGAGATCCCGGTTCAGGCGGCGATCGGCGGGAAGATCATCGCGCGCGAGACGGTCAAGGCCATGCGCAAGGACGTGCTGGCAAAGTGTTACGGCGGCGACATTACACGCAAGAAAAAACTTCTGGAAAAACAGAAAGAGGGTAAAAAGCGGATGCGTCAGTTCGGTTCGGTAGAAGTGCCGCTCGAGGCATTTATGAGCGTGCTGAAGCTGGATGTGTAGCGGTGTGGAAGCCGAGCGCGCGGGCCTGTATCTGCACGTTCCGTTTTGTCGCAGCAAGTGCGCGTACTGCGACTTTTATTCCCGTCCCGGCTTTGACGACGAAGCGCTGGACCGCTTCGCCGCGGCCATGCAAAGGGATATTTGCAGGGCCGCCGCGCTGTACGGCGACTATTGTTTTGACAGCGTCTTTGTCGGCGGCGGAACGCCGACGGTCCTCGGCGCGCGCCTTGCGGATATTTTGCAGACGGCATACAGCCGCTTGACGTTCGCTGCGGACTGTGAGATCACGGTGGAAGCGAACCCGGAGTCCATATCGCCGCAGCTTGCGGCGCTTCTTGCTGCAAACGGCGTCAACCGAATCAGTCTGGGCGCGCAGAGCATGGACGACGTCCAGCTCCGCCTGCTTGGAAGGATTCATTCGGCGGATACGGTTGCAGGAGCGGTGGAGGCCGTTCGCAAATCGGGCATTGCGCGTCTGAATCTGGACCTGATGTTCGGACTTCCGTATCAGCGCGGCGATGGCGAGGCGCAGCTCGCCGTTTGGGAATCCACCCTGCATGCGGCTCTCGCCCTGGGTCCGGATCACCTGTCCGCCTATTCGCTGAAGATCGAGCCGGGCACGCCGCTCTGCCGTCGCGCGGGCGAGTACAAGTTTCCGGACGAGGAGCTGGAGGAGCGGATGTACGGCGTGCTGTGCGAACGCGCGCGCAGCGCCGGAATGCTGCACTATGAGATATCCAATTTTGCAAAGCCCGGCTGCGAGTGCCGGCACAATCTGAAATACTGGACGGGAAAACCCTATTTAGGCCTGGGTCCCGCCGCGCATTCGTATATACGGGCCCGGCGCATGTCGGTCGCGCCTGATACGGATGCATATATCGCGGGAAAAGCCGGCGTGATCGACTGCGGCGAGATTGACGCGGCCGAACGGGCCTATGAGCATATTGTGACCTCGCTCCGGCTGAGCCGGGGCATCGACTTTATTAAGCTGCAAACATATTATGACCTGAACAGAATTCGCGCCATGGCGGACGATTTGGTATCGCACGGCCTTGCGCGGCGCACGCCGCAGGGGCTTGCCCTGACGGAGCGGGGGTTTCGGGTATCCAACGCGGTGATCGCGCTGCTGGACGGCGCGCGGCTCGCATAAGAGTATGGAGGGAAACGTATTGAATCAGGTATTTCGAATCTATTCCGAGAAAAGGCCGCCCTTTGCGGTGGCGGCGCAGTCGCTCGCACAGGACCTGCGTCGGATTCTGGACGTGGATACGGTGGATCGGGTCCGGATCCTCTACCGGTACGACGTGTCCAACCTGACGCCGGCCCAGTTTGAGGCCGCAATTCCGGTCATTTTTTCCGAACCGCAGGTGGACGTTGTCTGCCGGGACCTGCCGGCGGCCGACGGCGCGACTGTGTTCGCGGTGGAATACCTTCCCGGCCAGTACGACCAGCGTGCGGACTCTTGCGCGCAGTGTTTGCAGATGCTAGGCGGCGGCGACCGTCCGCTTGTGCGTACCGCGCAGGTCTATTATCTGTACGGTTCGGTAACCGCCGACCAGCTTGCAAGGATCAAAGGCTATATCATCAACCCCGTTGAAAGCAGGGAAGCGACGCTGGACGCGTACCAGACGCTGGAAACAAAGTATGAGATCCCGACTTCCGTGGATACAGTGACAGGCTTTACCAGCCTGGATGAATGCGGTCTTCGCGCCCTTCTGGACAGGCTCGGCCTCGCCATGGATTTGGACGACCTTACATTTTTGCAGGCATATTTCCGGGACAATGAGCGGCGGGATCCAACCATTACCGAAGTGCGCATGATCGATACGTATTGGTCCGACCACTGCCGCCACACCACATTTTCCACTGTGATCGAGCAGGTGGAGATTGCGCCGGAATACATTCGGAAAACCTATGCCGCGTATCTGGACGCGCGCAGAAAGCTCGGCAGGGAAAACAAGCCGTTGTGCCTGATGGACGTAGCGACGATCGGTCAGCGTATTTTAAAAGCCGAGGGCGTGCTCAAGGATCTCGACGAGAGCGAGGAGATCAACGCCTGTTCAGTACGCATGCCGGTGGAAATCGACGGACGGACGGAAGAATACCTGCTCATGTTCAAAAATGAAACCCATAACCATCCGACCGAAATCGAGCCCTTCGGCGGCGCGGCCACCTGCCTGGGCGGCGCGATCCGCGATCCGCTCTCCGGCCGTTCGTATGTGTACCAGGCCATGCGCGTGACCGGCAGCGCCGACCCGCGCACACCCATGCGCGACACCATCCCAGGCAAGCTTCCCCAGCGTGCGATCACAACCCGGGCCGCGCATGGATACAGTTCTTACGGCAACCAGATCGGCCTTGCGACCGGTTTTGTCGAAGAGGTATACCATCCCGGCTATGTGGCAAAACGTCTTGAAATCGGCGCTGTAGTAGGCGCGGCGCCCAGCGGTCAGGTTGTGCGCAAGCGTCCAGAGCCCGGAGACGTCGTCGTTTTGCTCGGCGGCCGCACCGGCCGTGATGGCTGCGGCGGCGCAACCGGCTCTTCCAAGTCCCATACGCTGGATTCTCTGCAGGCATGCGGCGCGGAAGTCCAGAAGGGTAATCCCCCTGAAGAACGCAAACTCCAGCGCCTGTTCCGTAACCCGGACGTATCCCGTCTCATCAAACGCTGCAATGACTTTGGCGCGGGCGGCGTATCGGTCGCCATCGGCGAGCTTGCCGACGGTCTGGAAATAAATCTGGATGCCGTTCCCAAAAAATACGACGGTCTGGACGGTACCGAACTTGCCATCTCCGAATCCCAGGAGCGCATGGCAGTCGTACTCGCGCCGTCGGATGTGCAGGCGTTTCAGGCTTACGCATCCGCAGAGAACATAGAAGCTACAGTCGTAGCGGTCGTTACGGGCGACAACCGCTTGAAAATGCGCTGGAATGGGAATACGATCGTGGATATCTCGCGTGAGTTTCTCAATACAAACGGCGCTGTGAAGTACACGGACGTAACTGTGCCGGACGTGGACCGTGCCGCGCTTAAGCAGACGGCCGCGCCTGTTCACGAGAATTTTGAACAGACCATGGCCGGCCTTGTGCGCGATCTTAACGTATGCTCCCAAAAGGGGCTTGTGGAGCGTTTTGACTCCAGCATCGGCGCCGGCACGGTGCTTATGCCCTTTGGCGGCAAGTACCAGCTCACGCCGATTCAGGCCATGGCATCCGCCATTCCGGTATTGAAAGGGGACAGTGCGACCGCGTCTTTGATGGCCTATGGGTTCAATCCATATGTCAGTTCAGTATCGCCCTATCACGGCGCGGCCTATGCCGTTGTCGAATCGGTCGCAAAGCTTGTTGCTGCCGGCGGCGACCCGGAAAAGATATATCTGACTCTGCAGGAGTATTTCCCGCGTACAAAGGGTGATCCCAGACGCTGGGGGCTTCCGTTTTCCGCGTTGCTCGGCGCGCTCTCGGCGCAGATAAACCTGGGTTATGCCGCCATCGGCGGCAAGGACTCCATGTCCGGCACTTTTGAGGATATCGACGTGCCGCCCACCCTCGTTTCTTTCGCGGTAAGTTATACGAATATAGCGAATATCATCTCGCCGGAGTTCAAGCGTACAGATAGCGAACTGTACTGGCTGCCCTGTCCCTATGATCAGGATGGTCTTCCGGATTATTCCGTGCTACGCGGGAACCTGCGCGCGGTGGCGGGAGCCATTCGCAGCGGCGGGATACTGTCTTGTTACGCCCTGTCCAAAGGCGGGCTGGCCGAGGCGCTGTTCAAAATGTCAGCGGGAAACAAAATTGGCGTGGAAGTCAATCCAAACATTCCCTTGGAGCGCTTGCTTGCGCAGAATTACGGCGGTTTTCTTCTGGAAACGCAGCCCGGCTTCGCCCTGGGCGAGCATATCGGCCGGACGATTGCGGAACCGGAACTGCGGCATGGCAGTCAAGCCGTTTCGCTTGACATATTGATCGCCGCCTGGACAGAGACGCTGGAACCGATTTTTCCGGTACAGGCAGGCAAGGGTAGTGAAACGGCCGTACCGGTTGTCAGCAGCGATAAAATCAGTACGTGCAAGCCCGGGATAAAGGCCGCTTCGCCGCGCGTGCTGATCCCTGTTTTCCCGGGAACCAATACAGAATACGACACGGCGCGCAAGTTTGAGGATGCGGGCGCTGTAGTGGAGACACTGGTCGTGCGCAATCTTACGGCCGCGGATATTGAGGACTCAATCCGCGCCGCACAGCAGGCGATTGACCGTGCCAATATCGTCATGCTTCCCGGTGGATTCTCCTGCGGGGACGAACCTGAGGGTTCCGGCAAGTTTATTGCCGCATTTCTGCGCAACCCCAGGCTTGCCGACGCGGTGGAACGGCTTCTGTACCAGCGGGATGGGCTTATGCTCGGCATCTGCAACGGATTTCAGGCGTTGATTAAGCTTGGCCTTGTGCCTTACGGGCACATTCTGGATATGACCGCCGATATGCCGACGCTTACGTTCAACACCATAGGCAGGCACCAGAGTATGATGGTGGATACGCGTATCAGCAGCGTCCAGTCTCCCTGGCTTGCGGACAGCGCTGTGGGCGAAATTTACACCGTGCCCATTTCGCATGGCGAAGGCCGTTTTGTTGCGAGCGACGCCGTAGTCGAACAGCTGATACAAAACGGGCAGATCGCAACCCAGTATGTGGATAAGACCGGCCGGCCTACGATGGAGATGCCCTATAATCCCAATGGATCGGTCTGCGCAGTGGAGGGCATTCTGAGTCCGGACGGCCGCGTATTCGGTAAAATGGCGCACAACGAGCGCATCCGTAAAGGCGTGGCGATAAATATTGCGGGACGAACTGATCATGACATTTTCCGCGCCGGCGTCCGTTACTTTAAATAGTGAAAAGAAACAATATACATTACAACCGCCGGTACAGGATCGCACCGGCGGTTGTAATGTGTAAAGAGCAAATGCGGGACGGCGTCCCTCTGGCATGACCAAAGGGAAACCGAGATATGGTAACAAGACAGAGCTTTTTTATAATGAATTGCACAATCCAAATGCTGAATTTGGCAAAGTCTAACTTTTATAAAACAACAAAATTATTAGTATAAAAAGAAAAATATGGAAATTTACTTGTAAAAACAATTTATAGCTGGTATAATAAACAATACAGTGCAAAAGTTTATAAAAGTAGACTTTTGCAATTTGTATTTTACACAAATCAGGAGGTATATCCATGAAAAAACGTAAAACCTGGATGGCGCTATTTTTATGCCTTTGTATGGCGTTCATGCTACTGCCTGCGTCAGTGCTTGCGGCGAGCGCCGGAGATATCACAATTGCGCTTGCCGATGGTAGCGATCCGTCGCTTGGAACTTCTGGCACAGCGGGTGATGGCGACTATTACTATGAAAATAATGTTCTTTATATCAATTCCGGAACGGCTATGACATTGTCTGGAACAAGTATGGCCGATCGCATTATCGTATCTCAAGGAGTTACGGCGAACCTGACGTTATCCGGATTATCTATTACTTCAGGAGTATGCGCCTTTGATATGTCTGGCGCAACTGTTAACCTGACCCTAATAGGAAGCAACTCTATAACAAGCGGCGGGACTTATGCTGGAATATATGTGCCACAGAATGCAACCCTTACTATTACTTCGTTCAGTACAGGAAGCCTCGATATTTCTGCAAATATGGGAGCCGGCATAGGGGTGCATCGCGGTCAGGGCGAAACTTGTGGAAAAGTAAATATTTTCGGCGGAACGGTTAATGCCGTCAGCACATTTGGTGCAGGTATTGGATGCGCTTATCATGACGGTGCCGGAGGTGTTGTTGCCATAAGCGGTGCAGATACTGTCGTTACAGCTACAGGAGGAAATATTTCTGATGGAATCGTATTTGTACCGGATATTGGCGGTCCGCGCTTGGGCAATGCCGCACAAGGTTCTCTGACAGTAAGCGATGGCGCGACTCTCACACTTGGAAAGAGAGGCCTTGTATCTACACTGACATCCAGCTTCACCAATTGTGTTATCAACGGTGCGGGCGCTGGAAATATGGCGGGTACCTATGTATCTTATTCCGTTGAGCAAAGCGGTGGAGCAAGCGGAACGGCTGACAGCACCGGAATTAATATTGTATTTGGCCAGGAAGTAACGGGATTAACCGCGAATAATATTACAACCACAGATGACACGGGCGCAGCAGAAAAAGGGACACTTTCCGGTTCTGGAAAGAACTGGACGTTATCCCTTGCAAAAATATCTGCGGAAGGAAATATAAAACTGGCTATTTCTGACTGGACAGATACGGTTTCTACAAATAATTTTATAGTGACGACAGAAGAACAAACCGTAACTGTATATAAGAACACGGCGCCCGCCTTTGTACCCGTAGCGGATATTGCCATGACCAACGCAAATTCAGTACAGGTGAATACCGAACTTACCCTTGCGGGGACGGTTGCGCCCGATAACGCCACCAATAAGGAAATCGAGTGGAGCGTTGAAAACGCCAATGGAACGGGAGCTGTCATCACAAACGGTGTGTTTACGGCAAGCAAAGCTGGCACGGCGACGATAAAAGCGACTGTAATAAATGGCGCGGGCGAGAGTGCGAATTATAGCAAAACCTTTGAGATCACAGTGACAGGGGTGTCGGATATTCCCCAAACTGGCGATGAAAGCAACGTGGCGTTGTGGATTACACTTCTCGTATTGGCAAGCGTCGGCATGATTGGAACGACCGTTCTTTCCAGAAAGCACAGGATAAACTAATGACCAAAAACAAAACCGGCCTGTTGAGCCGGTTTTTGTTTTTGCGCCAGTTCCCATATATTATATTATAATAAAAAACAAAAGGTCGGTCAGCTTGACAAAACACGATAAAAAGCAAATTGTCTTTCCCTGCAGATCAAGAACGTGTAATGCGTCGAAAAATGTATTATGCAGGGGCCAGCCATGTTTGATAGCACATAGGTCGGAACGGTACAGGTTAATCCACATCGTCGCGCGCATCGTCGTCCCGGTGTCGGCCGCGCTTTGCCGCTCTGTGCGGTTTTGGTCTCTCTTGTTCAGGCAGGCTCTTCCATGCGCGAATATATCCCTCCTCCTTGAGCATCTTGATAAACATAATGGAGATGGGGAAGACAAAAATACCGAGCAGGCCTAGAATTTTTCCGCCGATATAAATACTGATCAGCACAACAAGCGGATGCAGGCCGATTTGTTTTCCCACAATTTTGGGTTCAATGGTATTGCGCACAATACCAATAACAATGCTTGTAATAAGAAGTCCAATCCCCAACGAGATATTGTGCAGCGCAATGGAGATCACACCCCACGGAATCAGGATAGTGCTGCAGCCGACGTAGGGCAGAACGTCGAAAATTGTAATCAGCAGGGCAAGCAGTACGGCATAGTTTAGCTTGAGTATGGAAAATGAAAGTAGGAGTTCGCAGAAGGTAATGCACATAATCAGCCCATAGGCGCGTACAAATTTGCCGATGGTGCCGCCGATAAAGTTGCGCACAAGCACGTATTTTGAGTAATAGCGCGTCGGCAGCTGATAGGAGAGGAAAGAGCGTACGTTTTCGTAGTCGCTGCACAGGAAGACTGAAGACAGAACGGTAACAAGCATGAACAGCAGTACGGACGGCAGTTTCAGGGCGATGTTTGTGGCGAAATTTACAATGGACCCTGCGATATTCGTCGTAAAGTTAATAATGGATTTTGTGATGGAATCAATCGACGAATCCAGCAGACTGGTTGCGGTTCCGTTAAAGGAGGCGTACAGGCCTTCCAGCCATATCTCTATCTGGTCGGCCACCGACTGGATGACGTGAGATATATCTCCCATATTCCCAAGCAGGGTAATCGCTTCCCGCGTGAGCAAGTACAGAATCAGCAGAATCAGCGCGATCATCACGGCCCAGAACAACAGTGCTACGCCGATCCCTACGATACTGGCCTTTATCCTCGTTTTTTTCGCGACCCATCGGATCAGCGGATGCAACGCCGCCGCAACGAGCAGGGAAATGATGAAAGGCGCAAGATATCCCAGCGCGTATTTGAACGCGAGATAAATAAGCGCTATAATCGCGGCGATATAGAGCAGATTGATCAGAAACGCCTTTCTGTGTGAAACCTTTCTGTCCATAGAAAGCCCCTTTTTCCTTTTTTCGTTTATATTTTTTGACTTTTGGCAAATGCTATATCCATGAAAAAGAAATTGACATTGATCGGGCTCGTCACCGGGCTTGTCAACGGCCTACTGGGCGGCGCTGCGGGTTTAATCTGCGTCCCACTCATCAAGGCTGCCATGAAAGAGGAAAACAAGGCGCATGCATACACGGTCGTGACAGTGCTTGCTGCGTCATTTGTGAGCGCCATAACTTATTTATTGGCAGGAAATCTGGATTTTAATCAGGCTCTGCCATATATAATTGGCGGCGTTATCGCCGCGCCTATCGGGGTAAAGCTGTTGCGGAAAATCAACTCGACTGTACTGAGCAAGCTGTTTGCCCTGTTTCTATTGTACTGTTCGATAAGGATGTTGATACATGCTTGAAGGAATAATCGGTTTTCTGGCTGGAATCATCAGCAGCATGGGTTTTGGCGGCGGTTCGATCCTGCTCGTCTATCTCACGTTGTTCGCCGGCGTTTCCCAAAAGGAGGCTGCAGGTATAAACCTAATCTATTTTCTGCCCTGTGCAGCGGCGGCCACCTTTTTCTTTTTCAAAACAAAATTCATAGAAAAAGAGCCGGTCATCCGGCTCGCAATCTGTTCCGCAATCGGCGCTGTCGCCGGTTCGGTCGGTGCAATATTCATAGACGATAAGATAATCCGCATCGTATTTGCCGTCGTTCTCCTCGGTGTAGGACTTAAAGAGCTGTTTTCAAAGCCGAAAAAAAAGCCGCCGCAAGAACAAATGCAGCGGCAGGCGCCCGGTAATGTGGAGCAGGCTTCGGCGGTCACTCCCGAAAACGAACGGGATAAACGTTCTAACCCTTAAATTTACAAATCGATTTCCGCTTCGCTCCGGCCTTTCTGCGCGTCGATATAACCCTGTAGTATAACCGTTGCCGCTACAGCGTCAACGGTTTCTTTGCGCTTGTTTCCCCTCGTGTCGGTCATATTCAGGACTGCGTGCGCATAGCCGGACGTCAACCGCTCGTCAAAATAGACGACGGGCAATCCAGTGCGTTCTTCCAGTAGCCGGCCAAACTCCCGCGTTTTTTCCGCGCGGAACCCTTCGCTGCCGTTCATATTCCGGGGAAGCCCAACTACGAGCCGTTCGGCTTTTTCGCGCGCCGCAATGCTGCGGATTTCCTCAGCGGCCGCATTCGGGTCGCTTTTGCGGACGGTTTCCAAAGGCGTTGCGATGGGATAACGCGTGTCCAGTTTAGCTACGCCCGTTCGCGCGTCGCCAAAGTCTATGCCCAAAAGAATCATATATACCGCTCCTTTTTTGTATGTTTTATTATACATATTTTCATACCGGAATTCAACAGAGATCGCCTGAATCAATTCTTTATTTTATTTGCCAAAATTTTATTTGCCAAATACAGCCTTTTTTGATATAATATAAAAATCAATATGGATTTGAAATAACGGGAAAGGGGCGCTTGGCGGTGGATATACAGGTGGGGGATCGCGTACAGATGAAAAAAGCGCATCCCTGCGGCGGCGCTGTGTTTCAAGTCCTGCGCGTAGGGCTGGACTATAAACTGCGCTGTGAAAAGTGCGGAAGGGAAATCATGGCCCCGCGCATCAAGATCGCGAAATACATCAAGAAAGTACTGAAAAAGGAAGAAGATAATGCTTGAAAAGCTGGACAGTATCGCGCAAAAATTTGATGAGATTACCGAGCGGCTTGCGGACCCTGCCGTCGTAATGGACCAGGACCTGTATAAACGGCTCATGAAGGAGCATAAGAACCTCTCGCCGATTGTGGAGAAGTACCGCGAGTACAAACAGATCCAGGCGAACTATGCAGAGGCGGAAGAACTGTTAAAAGAGCCGCTTGATAAGGATTTTAAGGACATGGTCCAGGCGGAATATTTTGAGGCAAAGGATAAGCTTGCGCGCCTGGAAGACGAACTGAAAATTCTGCTGCTTCCGAAGGACGAGGACGACGATAAGAGCGCCATTGTGGAAATCCGCGCGGGCGTCGGCGGCGAGGAGGCGACCTTGTTTGCAAATTCGCTGTACCGTATGTATACGATGTATGCAGAGACGCACGGATATAAAATAGACGTCCTGTCTTTAAACCAGACAGAGCTTGGCGGTATAAAGGAAATCACCTTTCTGGTCGAGGGGGACAGCGTATACAGCCGCTTGAAGTTTGAGAGCGGTACGCACCGAGTCCAGCGCGTTCCCGAAACAGAATCATCCGGCAGGATCCACACATCCGCCGTCACAGTCGCAGTACTGCCTGAGGCGGAAGAGGTAGAAATTGAAATCAACCCAAATGATTTGCAGATCGAGACCTACCGCGCAAGCGGCGCCGGCGGCCAGCACGTCAATAAGACGTCCTCCGCCATTCGGATTACCCATTTGCCGACGGGGCTTGTCGTGGAATGCCAGGACGAACGCAGTCAGTTCAAGAACAAGGACAAGGCGATGAAGATCCTGCGCTCCCGCCTGTACAATATGAAGCAGAAGGAGCAGGCGGATAAAATTTCGGCTGAACGCAAGGACCAGGTGGGCAGCGGAGACCGTAGCGAGCGGATTCGAACCTACAATTTCCCCCAGGGCCGCGTAACCGACCACCGAATCGGGATGACGATTTATCGCCTGGAGGAGTTTTTAAACGGGGATATTGACGAGATGCTGAACGCCCTGATCGCAAACGCGCAGGCAGAAAAGCTCAAAGCGGCGATTGATTAAGTAATGCGCCCGCATTTTCCTGAATATAGTGTTTTATAAAAGGGAAATGGGGGGTATCGCTGTGAATTACTGCATACGCGTGATGCTTTACGGCATGTTCTGCGGCGTATTCGGCACGGCGCTCGGCGGTGTAATCGCCGTGTTTATCCGAAAGCATACCGATCGGCTCATGGGATTTCTGCTCGAGTTTTCAGCCGGGCTGATGGTCGGCGTTTCCGTATTCAATCTCATCCCGAACGCGATGGAGCTGACCTCGGTATGGATTGTTTTGCTTGGTGTTTTAGCCGGGATTCTGCTGTCCATGCTGCTGCAGAACAAGTTGAAGTTCTCGGAGAAAAAACCGCTACGGGGCGCGAGCAGCCGATCTTTCCAGCTCATGCGTACCGGGATTTTTGTTGCAATCGGTATCGCCCTGCACAATTTTCCGGAAGGTCTTGCCATTGGCGTGGGGTTTGGCGCTTCGCATGCGATCGGCCTTTCTCTGCTGCTGACGATTATGATTCACGATGTCCCGGAGGGGATTGCGATGGCGCTTCCTTTGCGCGAGGGCGGCGTTTCCAGATGGAAAGCGGTTGGCATAACAGTCCTCTCCGGAATCCCGACAGGACTCGGCGCCTATATAGGCGCATATCTCGGGTATATATCAGAAAACATCATCGGCGTATTTCTCGCCGTTGCCGCGGGGACGATGCTCTTTATTTCCATTGGAGATCTCATTCCCGAATCCAAGACCATCTATAAGGGCAGGCTGCCGTCGTTCGGCAATATATTAGGGCTTTTGTGCGGATTTGTTATATCCGTACTCATTGTATGATTACGAAAAAGCGGGTTGTTATATGGAAACGCAGATTGTATCTGCTTCACAAGCAAATATCGTGCGAGCCGCGGCAATACTCCGGCAGGGAGGTCTTGTCGCTGTCCCTACGGAGACGGTGTACGGCCTTGCGGCAAACGCGCTGGACCCTGCGGCCGCCGCGCGTATCTATGCGGCAAAGGGCCGTCCGTCCGATAATCCACTCATTGTACATATTTCGGATACGTCGGAGCTTGCGCCGCTTGTTCGCCAGGTGCCGGATATCTGCCGCGTCCTTGCGCAGCAGTTCTGGCCGGGTCCGCTTACCATCGTACTGCCAGCCTCGGCCGCCGTTCCCAAGCAGGTAACCGGCGGTCTGGATACAGTTGCCGTCCGTTGTCCTGCGCATCCGGTCGCACGGGCCGTCATCCGGGCCGCAGGTCTTCCGCTTGCGGCGCCCTCCGCGAACTCTTCCGGCAGACCCAGCCCGACCACAGCGGCGCATGTGTATGCAGACCTGCACGGGAAAATCCCCATGATTCTGGACGCCGGCCCCTGTGAAATCGGAGTAGAAAGCACGGTCCTCTCCCTGGCCGGGGATTATCCAACCGTGCTGCGGCCCGGCGGCGTGAGTGTGGACAGGCTGGAGGCAGTTATCGGGCCGGTTGCGGTATCCGGCGCCGTGTTTGCGCCCATGGCGGACGACGATGCTCCCATGGCGCCCGGAATGAAATACCGTCACTATGCGCCGCGAGCGCCCATTACGCTGTTTTCCGGGCCGGATGACGCTGTTATACGCCGTATCAACAGCTTGGCGGACAGCCGGACCGGGATCCTCTGTTTCAACGGGGAAGAGCGTTTATTTTCAGCGGGCGCGCCCGTGCCCTACGGTGACAGGGACGACCCCTTGGATTTGTCCCACAACCTTTTTTCGGCGCTGCGCCGGTTTGACGATCTGGGCGTTTGCCGTATTTACGGTCGTATGTGCCTGCAGGACGGCGCATTTTTGGGCGTAGCCAACCGGCTTTTGAAGGCGGCGGGATTTCATATGGAAAAAGTTGATAGATGAGGGATAAACTATGAGAGTCATAGGCCTGACCGGCGGTTCGGGCGCAGGAAAAAGCGAAGTTTCCCGTTATATGCAGAATCGCTATGGCGTCGTTCATATCGACGGCGATACAATCGCGCGCCATGTGACGGATACGCGCAGGGACTGTCTGGACGAGCTTACCGACCATTTTGGCGCTGCAATTTTGAATCCGGACGGTACGCTCAATCGTAAGGCGCTCGCCGCGTTAGCGTTTGCGAGCGGGGAACAGACTGCGGCTCTCAACCGGATCACGCATAAATACATAACCCGGGAGATCAACAGCCTGATCGCGCGCAGCAGGAGCGCAGGCGCGCCGGCTGTCGCGGTAGACGGCGCTGCGATCATTGAGAGCGGCACGGCGCGGGACTGCGACGCAGTGATTGCCGTTATCGCACCGTATGCGCGCCGATTGCGGGCGATTATGGCGCGCGACGGCATTGACGAAGCGCAGGCCCGCCAACGGCTGGATGCGCAGAAACCGGATGCATGGTACACGGCGCACGCCGATTACACGATTGAAAACACGGGCACGCTTGAAGCGCTGCAAAGGCAGGTCGATATGGTAATGAACGGCATTTTAAAACCGGAGGATTCATAATTTCATGGCGTATTCCAGAAAAAAGCGCGGAATAAAGGCTGCGCTGTCCTATATTTTTGTAACCCTGCTGTTTATCTTCGTCGTCGGGGGCATTATAAATATAGCGCTGCGCGCCTATTATCCCTTAAAATATGAGGAACAGATTCTTGCGTATGCCGCTGAGCATGAGCTTGATCCTAGCCTGGTCGCGGCGGTGATTCACACAGAAAGCCGTTTTCGGCCGGACTCGGCGTCCAGTATGGGCGCGTATGGGCTGATGCAGATCACGCCCGACACTTTATACTGGATAGCGGAAAAGAACGGGGAGACGGTTACGGGAACGGCGGAAGACGTCCTGCTTGACCCTGCGCAGAATATCAGGTACGGCTGTATGATTCTCAGCCAGCACTTGCAGGAATTCGGTTCAACAGAAACAGCTCTGGCAGCATATAACGCAGGCCGCAGCCGTATTATAAGCTGGTTGCAGAACAGCGATATTTCCAGCGACGGCGTGGATCTGCACAATATACCTTATCCGGAGACGGAACAATACGTAAAAAAAGTGACGTACGCGCAAAAAATTTATCAAATTTTATATCACATAGGAGGTTCATCATGAAGACAAACGGCGAACAGCTCAAGGAAAAATTGTTTTATGCACCCCAAAACGCGTATGCGCGCGTAGACGACCAGACGGTTGCGGCGTGTATGGAATACGCGGAAAACTACAAGGCGTTTATGAATAGCTGCAAAACGGAACGGGAATGCGTTTCCGTTACGATTGAAATGCTAGAAGAAAGCGGATTTATCCCGTTTGAGTATGGGAAAAAATATGCGCCTGGTACGAAAATTTATTTTAACAACCGCGACCGTGCGCTCGTATTCGCCGTCATTGGCCAGCGTTCCCTGGCTGACGGCGTCAATATTGCCGCCGCGCATATTGACAGCCCGCGGCTCGACCTGAAACCCGCTCCTGTTTATGAGGATACGGAACTGTGCCTGATGAAGACGCACTACTACGGCGGCGTAAAAAAATATCAGTGGACGGCCATTCCGCTCGCATTGCACGGCGTGATCGTAAAAAAGGACGGAACCAAGATCAACGTCAAAATCGGCGAATGTGAATCCGACCCGATTTTCTGCATCACCGACCTGCTTCCACACCTTTCCAAAGAACAGTATAAACGTGATCTTCGTGAAGCGATCCCGGGCGAAGCGCTCAACGTCCTCGTCGGCAGCCGCCCGTTTTTGGACGATAAGGTGTCCGAGCGCGTCAAGCTCAATATCCTCCAGATATTGTTTGAAAAGTACGACGTTGTGGAGGAGGATCTGTTTTCCGCAGAGCTTATGGCGGTGCCTGCCTTTAAGGCGCAGGATCTCGGTTTCGACCGGTCCATGATCGGCGCATATGGACACGATGATAAGGTCTGCGCCTATCCCTGTCTGACCGGCTTGCTTGCTTCGGATGATTCGGGCAAAACCCTCATCTCCGTTCTTGCCGATAAAGAGGAGATCGGTTCAACCGGCAATACGGGCCTGCATGCCGACTACCTGAAAAATTTTATTCTGGACCTGTGCCGTTCTGCGGGTGTAAACGAGTTGCAGTGCCTGCATAATTCCAAGTGCCTGTCGGCAGACGTAAACGCGGGATTCGATCCGACCTATCCGGAGCCTATGGAGAAGCGAAACTCCTCCTATCTGAACTATGGTACAATTATTACAAAATACACTGGCTCCGGCGGAAAGTCCGCCACGTCTGACGCCAGTGCGGAATTCTTCGCAAACGTCCGCAATATCCTCGATGAAGCGGGGGTTATCTGGCAGTCCGGCGAACTGGGGAAGGTGGACGCCGGCGGCGGCGGGACAGTGGCAAAGTTTATCGCGGATCTCGATATCGACGTCGTTGACCTGGGCGTTCCCGTACTTTCCATGCATGCGCCCTTTGAGGTTATCAGCAAAATGGACCTGTATATGACGCATAGAGCAGTGGAGGCATTTTTCAAAAAAGGCTGACCAGGACGCTGCGTAAGCGCCGTTCTCATATTCAAATCATTTTATCTTGGCAGGACAGCTTGACAATATATGCTGTCCTGCTTTTTCTCATTTATGGAGGTCCTGCTCTTTGTTTGTTCCTATTTTTCAATGCTGTTTTGCAGCCAAGCGCTTTTTCATGAAAAGTAGAAAAAGACACAATTTTAATTTATACTAAGAACAGCCAATCATATATCATGTGGTGATCTTATGGATACAATCATTCATGAAATGCAAGATGAAGTACGGAAAAGCTCCCTTATGGAGGGCAGTAACAAAACGGGTATCCCGTTTGTAACAGCTTGGATATTCACAAGCGATAAAATACGAATGCCAGATACGGAGAATCCATATCTTTATATCGTGCTTGACGGTATGCTTCGTCTTTATACGCCATCAGGAATTATGGATTACGTGGAAGGTCAATATTCCATATCCCAAATTGATACTCCGCTGTCAGGAACTGTTTTGACATTTTCCAGCCGGCAAGATTTTTTAGCGCTTTCTGTTGAATTCACCGTTTTTGATATCATAACAGCAGTTTTAGGTTTGGACAATGACCTGACTGAACAAATTATTAGCGAAAACATGTACGAACAGGTTATGTCCCTTTCTGATAAAGCTGTTGTACAGTCAGTTTACAGACTTTTTTCAATAGGGAAAAGGCGGTCCCCTCTGAATTTTTGCGCAAAAACATCATGCAAGAAGTCATATATCACATTCTCTGCGGTTCCTGCGGAAAACAGTTTCTTCAAAGCATAATAAATATCGGACAGGCAGATGAAATTTATAAGGCAAACAGTTGGATAAAAGAAAATTTCCGCAGTCCATTCACTGTAGAAGAACTGGCGAAACAAAGAAATATGAGCGTTTCACTGTTTCATCAGAAGTTCAAAAGCGCCGTGGGAATGGGTCCGCTGCAATGCCAAAAAAGGTTGCGGCTGACGGAAGCTAGGCGGCTGATGTTGGATGAAAACAAAAATGTAACCGAAGCGTCTATCGAGGTAGGATACGAAAGCCTCTCACAATTTATTCGAGATTACCGTAAAATGTTTGATGCAGCGCCAAAGGAGGATATTCAGAAACTTCAAAGGCAGTTAAAGAAATAAGCAAGTTTTTAAGAGGAATAGGCAAGTAAAGAAATCGGCTCGACATCAGTTTTGCAATTTGCGATGAAAACGGTCTACCAAGAGCATACCGCCGGTATGGGGAAGCGTTGGTTTTAAGCATAACCCTTGTACCTGGAAAAGCATATACGTCTGCCGTAACGCAATGTAAAACTAAAGATGTGGCGACTGCTGCTGCAGAAGGCGCTTCTCTTATGGCAATTCAGACAAACGACCCTAAAATCACACTTGTGGCCGGCGGATATCCGCTATTTATAAATGGAAAGATTGCCGGTGGAATCGGTGTTGGTGGCGGCACAGAAGAGCAAGACTGTAAAATTGCGGAATATGTGGTCCGCTTGTTTGAAAAACTGACCGGTTCATTGTTCGTGTAAAAAAGTAAGCCCATATTGTGCCGGCAATAACCTGGATAGTTAACAAATGCTTTGCAAGCAGTACGTTTTAAAAGCTCCGGAATACGTGATTCATAAATGTTCGCCGTAGCGCTGGAAGCGGTAAGCGCACGCAGTATTGCACAAAATTTATTCGCCCCTTTCTGTCCTGTAAATCAAGAAAGCGCAAGCGGTTATAACGCTTGCGCTTTTCATCGCGTATTCGGCAGAACTAAAAATGCTTTACTCTGCAAGCGCTGTAAACACAAGCAGAACAGTGGATATTTATAACGGCAAAAAAGCCTGTATATTGCGGATTTCAGAAATTCCAAAATGCCGAGGACTATCCCTTGCCGACGGGACAATGCCGTTTTATTGATCCATATTGTAAAGAAATAGAAAAAGCAGGCTGGAAGCTTGTCTGGCGTTCTTCCGGTTTGCTGCATTCTGTGTATGTATTTACTCCTCCTGCCAGCCTTTGCATACGTCTACCCAGATATGTGCGTTTGCGTACCGTTCGAGTTCCTCAATCGACAGCTCAATTGCGCTGTTGCTGCTGCCACATGCAGGGAATACGGTTTCAAATCGTTTAAGCGACCGGTCTAAAAACACTTGGATTCCATCGTTGACGGCAAAGGGGCAGACGCCGCCGACCGCATGACCGACCCATGCCTCCGCCTGCTCAGGCGACAGCATCTTCGCCTTCACCCCGAACTGCGCTTTGTATTTAGCATTGTCTATTTTCGCGTCGCCCGCCGTCACGATTAGAAGTGGCCTGTCATTTGCGTTGAACGACAGTGTTTTTGCAATCCGGCAGGGCGCGCAGTGCAGCGCCTCCGCCGCGAGTTCAACAGTTGCGCTTGAAACGGGAAACTCCTGGATTCGGTCTTCTATCCCATATTCCCTGAAAAATGCTTTCACTCTGTCTATTGCCATATTTTACTCCTCACAATCTATGCGTTCAGTACGCTCCTGGCAAAACGGGCGATCGCTTCAGGGGAAACAGGTGGAGCCGTCATCTTTCCTGCCTGAATCGCCCTGGAAACTGCGCCGGCGACTAACCTGTCGATCCCTTTCTGCAGGCGCATATCCAGCTCGCCGCCAAAAGACGCGCAAACAACAGCGGCCGAGATAAGGTCGGCCGGAATGCTGCGGCGCAGGATGCCGGCAGCGTCCGTGTCAAAGCTGCAAAGAAAATAAGCGGTCCGCTTTTGTCGGAGCATGCTCTGGTTGGTTTGAATATACTTTGAAGCGGCCTTGTGCAGGGAGCCAAACCGTACGCCGCCGCCTATTATGACAATGTCATATGCCGCGGGGTTGGGCGACGTCTGCGTCAGGTCGGCAAGCACGCAGTCTGGAAAACATGCGGCCAGCCGTTCAGCGCAGCTTCGGGCTGTACCGGTTTTGCTCGCATAGGCAATCAGTGTTTTCACATTTTTCATCCCTTTCGTTTTCTGGATATACTCCAAACGGAAAGCAGAAAAAAGACAATGGCGACTGCAATCAGTACAATCAGGTGTACCAGCGGCGTCGCGGTATATTCTCCGTACTGAAATACCATGCCCATCTCCGTATTAAACGCAGCTACAACGGATTCCGGCACATTGGCGAATGTAGCCGACATAGGCTCCGCCATGAACACATGCCGAAACAGGAGCGCTGCGTGGGACACGGGAAAGAGCTTGATAACCCAGCCGATAGACTCCGGCAGAACGCCGATGGGAATATAGATTCCCGTCAGAAAACCGATGAGCGTGCCGAGAATAGTGCTTGCCGTGGAGAAAGCGTTCATGCTTTTAAAAAAGCTTGTAATGAAAAAGACCATTGCGCTTGAGGACAAAACGGACAACAGAATGAGCCCTACCACTTTCAAAAGGCTCGTAAAGGGGAGCAGGCTGCCGCCGTATGCAACGATATAGAGTTCAATCAGAACCAGCGTCACAAGGCTGATAATCACACCAATTAAATAGGTGCTCACCACATATCCGCCCGCAATGGTGGAGCGCTTGAGCGGCGCTGTGAGGAAGTCGCGGTTATTTTTGCGCGCGCGGTCTTCCACCATAATCCCAAACGCCCCCATAGTCGATGTTATGGATGTAACAGCCATCAGTCCGGACGCAATCCAGCTGTCCATCAGGAACCTGACGCCGGGCAAGCCGTCCATGTCGGACGTAATAACGTCTCCTAAAAAGAGCACGTATAGCCCTATAATGATAATTACGCTTAGAAAAGAGAAAAAGACGGAGGATTTATCCCGGAAAAAGATCTTCAGATTTCGTACGGCAAGGTTAATCATGGTCCCGCAGCTCCTTTCCCGTGATGTTGAGAAACACGTCGTCCATCGTACCGTGTTGCACCTCAAAGCTCTCGATATACGGTTCCACGCTGTTTAAAATCCGGATCGCGGCCATCGTGCCGGGCAGGGGAACATTGCATATGCCATTTGTACATGTGTATGCGATCCCTAGTTCGGTCAATCTTGTCTGCAGCGCAGCGCGGTCGGAGGCACGTAGCCGCAGGAGGTCGGAACTGTATTGCTCTCGCAGCGCGTCCGGCGTGCCTCGGGCAACAATCTCGCCGTTGTCTATGATCATGATGTAATCCGCACCGGCCGCCTCTTCCATATAGTGCGTCGTGAGGAAAACGGTCATGTTGTTTTCTTTTTGGAGGGCGCGAATCGTCTCCCAGACATTTTTCTTGGTCTGTGGATCAAGGCCCGTGGTCGGCTCGTCTAAAAACAGTATTTTGGGCGTATTGACCAGTGCGCGCGCAATATCCGTCCTTCGCCGCTGTCCGCCCGAGAGTTTTCCATAACGGCGGTTCAGAAACGGTTCGACGCCGGCAGTCTCAATCGCTCGCCGCACATTCGCTTCATAGTCCTGTCTATCCGAACCGTAGAGCCGGGCGCGCACAAGCAGATTTTCGCGTACGGACAGCAGCGGGTCAAGCACGCTGTCCTGAAAGACAACGCCGATTTTCCGCCGTATCTCGTCATCCTCACGCCCGAGCAGGTGTCCGTCGATCAGCACCCGCCCGGCGTCGGGGCGCAAAAGGGTACAGAGCATATCGATTGTAGTGGATTTACCGGCTCCATTCGGCCCCAGAAAAGCAAAGAGCTTACCGGCTTCCACATAAAAGTCGATCCCCTTGACTGCATCTACCGATCCGAAGCTTTTTGACAATCCGGTAACCTCAATGATTCTTTTCTCCATTGTCCGCTCCTATTCCTAAAAATAGGGAGGCAGACAGGTTGTTGTCTGCCTCCCTGACGCGGCTTTCTTACTCTACGCTATACAGATCAGAAAGGCGTTTGAGGTGTTCGTACCGCTGTTTTGCCGTTTCCGCAGCGTTTTCGAAGAGAACTTCCGCACGCTCCGGGAAACTGCGCTGGAGAGAGCTGTAACGGACCTCGCCAAGGATGAAGTCCTTATACGATTCCGTAGGCTCTTTGGAGTCCAGTGTAAAGGGATTCTTGCCGGCTTCCGCGTTGCGGGGATCGAAGCGGAACATGTTCCAGTAACCCGCGGCAACGGCGGCTTTCGCTTCGAGCATGGAGGAACCCATACCCTTACGGATACCGTGGTTGATACAGGGCGCGTACGCAATAACGAGCGAAGGTCCATGATAGCTCTCGGCTTCGCTGAGCGCCTTGATGCACTGATTATAGTCTGCACCCATGCATACCTGCGCAGTGTAGACATAGCCGTACGTCATGGCGATTTCAGCAAGGCTCTTTTTCTTGGTCTCTTTGCCCGCCGCCGCGAACTGGGCTACAGAACCTGTCGGCGTAGCCTTAGATGCCTGTCCGCCGGTGTTGCTGTAAACCTCGGTATCGAATACGAGGATGTTCACGTCTTTTCCGGAAGCAAGCACATGGTCGAGGCCGCCAAAACCGATGTCATAAGCCCAGCCGTCGCCGCCAAAGATCCAAACGGATTTCTTAGCGAGGAATTCCTTTTCGTCCAGCACTTTTTTGATCAGCGGAGTATTGGCGTTCTCCGGCGCGCTTTCAAGTACGGCAATCAGCTCGTCGGTCGCCACTCTGTTGGCGGAACCATCTTCATATGTGGCCCTCCACGCGTCGATTGCGGCTTTGGTCTTGTCGCATCCGCCGGCGTAAATCTCGTCGAGATAACCCGCCAGGCGCTCCCGGACATGCGTGCTGCCCAGGTACATACCGTAACCGTATTCGGCGTTGTCTTCAAACAGGGAGTTCGCCCAGGAAGGACCGAATCCCTTGTGGTTTGTGGTGTAGGGAACAGAGGGAGCCGAGCCGCCCCAGATGGAAGAACAGCCCGTGGCGTTGGCAATATACATACGCTCGCCGAACAGCTGGGTTACAAGGCGCGCATACGGTGTTTCGCCGCAGCCGGCGCAGGCGCCGGAGTACTCAAGCAGCGGCTGCTTGAACTGCGACCCCTTGACCGTGTCGGGCTTGAAGGGGAGATCGGTCTTGATCTCGACCTCTTTACGCGCATAATCGAACTGCTCCTGCTTGGCGACTTCTTCCGCAAGCGGTTTCATGACAAGCGCCTTTTCTTTTGCGGGGCACGCGTTGGCGCATACGCCGCAGCCGGTGCAATCGAGCTGGGAAATGGTAATGCCGTACTTATAGGACTCGCAGCCCTTGCCGTTCATCTTGACAAGCTGCATACCGGCAGGCGCGCCTTCAGCTTCTTTTTCCGTCATAACGGTCGGGCGGATAACTGCATGCGGACAGACATAAGAGCACTGGTTGCACTGAATGCAGTTCTCGCTGATCCAGCGGGGAACTTCAACAGCAATGCCACGCTTCTCATATGCTGCGCTGCCGAGCGGGAAAGTCCCGTCCGCCGCTGCGGCAAACGTAGAAACCGGCAGCTTATCGCCGAGCTGGCTGTTGATGGGGCGGAGGATATTCTCTACAAATCCGCCGAGCGCTTCCTTGTCCGCACTGTCGGCGGCAGGCGCATCCTGCGCGTTTGCCCATGCGGCCGGAACATCGATCTTGACCAGATTCTCCACGCCCTTGTCAATCGCCTGCTGGTTCATCGCAACGATCTTGTCACCCTTCTTTCCATAAGTGGTAACGACCGCGTCTTTCATGTACTTCATTGCTTCGTCAAGGGGGATAATCCCGGCAAGCTTAAAGAAAGCGGACTGCAGAATCATGTTGATGCGGTTGCCGAGCCCGATTTCCTTCGCGATACCAAATCCATCCACTGTGTAGAACTTGACATTCTTGGTCGCAAGGTCGCGTTTAAATTTCGCCGGCAGAATCCTATCCAGCTCTTCAAGACTCCAATTGCAGTTGAGCAGGAAGGTACCGCCCTCTTTCAGGTCGGCCGTAATATCGTACTTGTCCACATAGGAGGGGTTGTGGCAGGCCACAAAATCCGCCTTGGAGACATAGTAGGTAGACTTGATCGGCTTATCGCCAAAGCGCAGGTGAGAGATGGTCACGCCGCCGGACTTCTTGGAGTCGTAGGCAAAATAGGCCTGCACTTTTTTGTCCGTGTGGTCGCCAATGATCTTGATAGAGTTCTTGTTCGCGCCGACCGTGCCGTCGGATCCAAGCCCCCAGAATTTGCAGGAAACGGTGCCTTCCGGCGTGGTTTCCGGATGCTCCGTAATCGGCAGGGAGTGGTTGGTTACGTCATCCTCGATTCCGACAGTGAAGCCGGTCTTGGGCTGCGCTGCTTTGAGATTGTCATAGACGGCGATCACACAGCCGGGCGTGGTGTCCTTGGAACCGAGACCATAACGGCCGCCGACAACCTGGATATCGCTTCTGCCCGCGGCAGCGAGCGCGGCTGCGACGTCAAGGTAAAGGGGTTCGCCAAGCGCGCCGGGCTCTTTTGTACGGTCGAGCACAGCAATGCGTTTAACGGTCTCAGGCAGCGCCGCAAGGAAGCGGTCGGTTGCGAACGGACGATACAGGCGGACTTTGACAAGGCCGACTTTTTCGCCCTTGGCGCGGAGGTAATCGATGGTTTCTTCAATCGTGTCATTGACAGAGCCAATGGCGACGATGACATGCTCTGCGTCCGGCGCGCCGTAGTAGTTAAACAGTTTGTAGTCGCTGCCGATAGCGGCGTTGACCTGGTTCATGCAGCCCTCAACGATCTCCGGCAGGGCGTTGTAATACGGGTTGCAGGCTTCACGGGCCTGGAAATAGATGTCGGGGTTCTGCGCAGTACCGCGCAGAACCGGATGCTCCGGGTTAAGCGCATTTTTGCGGAACGCGTCGATCGCACCCATATCCGCCATTTCAGCAAGGGTTTCGTAATCCCATATCTCGATCTTCTGAATCTCATGAGAGGTGCGGAAACCGTCAAAGAAATGGAGGAACGGCACTCTGCCCTTGATAGCGGCCATATGCGCCACAGCCGCGAGATCCATGACTTCCTGGGGATTCGTCGAAGCGAGCATGGCAAACCCGGTCTGGCGGCAGGCCATAACATCCTGATGATCGCCGAAAATGGACAGCGCGTGAGAAGCGAGCGCGCGGGCGGAGCAGTGAATCACGCCGGGCAGCAGTTCGCCGGCCATTTTATACATGTTCGGGATCATGAGCAGCAATCCCTGCGAAGCAGTAAACGTAGTCGTCAGCGCGCCGGCGGCCAGAGAGCCGTGCACAGTGCCGGAGGCGCCGGCCTCAGACTGCATTTCGACAACTTTCACCTGTTGTCCGAAAATATTTTTTCTTCCGTCTGCCGACCACTTGTCCACAACTTCGGCCATTACGGACGAGGGTGTGATGGGATAGATTCCGGCAACATCGGTAAACGCATAGGCCACATGTGCCGCAGCGGTGTTGCCATCCATCGTTTTCATTTTCCTTGCCATTCAATGTCCTCCTATCGATATATATAAAATAAGTAAAACCAGGAAAGAACACGACGCATAAAATCAATTTTTATGCATTGTGTGATCCTAATTAACGCCCCAGGTACGCACAGATAAAAGCATCGATGCATACCCAAATAACTATACCATTTTTTTCTCTATTATGCAAATGAAATTCATGATTATTTATGAAAAAAATATAATAAAAAATAAAAAGGGCAAAAACCTGCCATACTGGAGATGTGTAACATAATATTTTAAAATCGCACATTTTCTGGTAACGAACAGAGAACGCATTTTCGTTACAATAACATAGGCTGTTGCTATTTACAAAGCTGGTGCGATCGTATATAATAGCAGCCAGAATATTAAGGAGGACAAGCGCTTGTTCTGTATACATTGCGGCGCGGATATCAGCGCTGAGGATACGATTTGCCCAAACTGTCACGCGCAGCTGCACAATAACCAGATCCCGCAATTCCATCAGGCGGAGGAACACGCTCCTTTTTCCAAGCGTGCCTATGCATTTATGATCGACCTGTTGTTTATCATGGTGCTTTTCAGTCTCGTCACATCGATCATGCGCGTGCTGGGCATATACCTGCTCCCGGTATTGGTCGTCATTTATTTTGCGCTTGGCTGGTCGAGCGAAAAACAGGGGACGTTCGGCATGACACTGCAGGAAATAAAAGTATCCGATTTCGAAACCGGGGACAGAATTGCTTTTGGCAAGGCGTTGCTGCGCGCAGTCTGTATGCTCCTGTCAATTGCAGTTTTGTTTCTGGGCTGCCTTTTCATGTTCTGGGAGAAAAACGGCAGAATGCTGCACGATCTGCTGGCGGGTACAATGGTTACCGTTCGAAATAAGTAAAAATGTAGGTTTGTCAAACATATTGGACAGTAAATTCTGAGGGAGGAAGCCATCCCAA
>ERZ827423.907-NODE-907-length-32958-cov-7.339331_pt1 | contig 32958 bp, 26 predicted proteins | sample MGYA00519775_ERZ827423 | MGnify/ENA primary metagenome ERZ827423 (study PRJEB31778, sample SAMEA3449296) | human gut metagenome | biome: human gut; feature: human-associated habitat; material: faeces | place: United Kingdom | collected 2010/2012 ... | reverse complement strand
TCGCCGCCCCCTTTCTAAGAGAAGTGGAGACAGACGCAGGTCCGCCTCCACTTCCTTTTTTATGTCCTCCTTTTTGATATGAACGCCCTTATTATTACTTTTGTTGGAGCATCAGAAAAATCATAATCCATAATCAACATAGGTGTTAATTTATGAGAAAGTGTGTGATATATGCGTTTTTGGCATTGTTGATTTCGTGTGCAGACGGATATGATTCAGTTATTAGCCGGGCATTGACGGAGCTTGATCAAAAGATGTCGGAGCAATCGGTCATAGAAGAGAAAAAGAATGACGAGATTGCGCAATTGAGGCTGAATATCGACCGTGCAGGTGGTGTCAGGGGGAAATATATGGCTATGGACAGCGTGTTCGAGGCATATAGGCTTTATAATATAGATTCCACTATGTATTATGCTTATAGGAAAGAAGATTTGGCTTTGGCAAGCCGTGATACTTCTTTGATATTTGATGCTCATTTGGATATTATAAGGATGAATGCTATTTCAGGTCTTTACGTTGAAGCTTTGGACGGTTTGTCGATGATTGATACTACCGCTTTGCCAAGAAAGAGTCTTTACCAGTATGCGGAAACATCCGTATCGCTTTATGAATCGATGTCGGAGATTTATTCTTTGCACCCACAACAAGGCTATTATGAGAAAAAGTTGGAAGAAAGCCGTAATCTATTGATAAGTTTGTGTGACAGCACCGATGTCAATCGTTTGTATCAGGAAGTGTCCATGGCATTAAAATCAGGGGATGATTTAGGGACAGATATTGAAAAAATTTCGGGAAGGCTTGAGAATGATTCTTCATTGACGGTGCATAACAAGGCGATATTGTCATATCTGTTGTCGTTGGCTTATGAAAAAACAGGGGATAAGGAGAGTGCATTGTTTGCAATGATTAAAAGTGCGGAATACGACCTTTCGACACCGGTGCGGGAGCATAAGTCGCTTTATGAATTGTCTGCAATGCTGTACGAACGTGGTGATATAGAGCGTGCATACCGGTATCTTTCGCGTTCTGTCGACGATTTGTTCAAAACCAAGGCACGTGTCCAGATGCAGTCTCTTGAAGAATTGCTTCCGGTAATAACATCCGCATACAATGCAAAAAAAGAGAGTGACAGCGGCAAGTTGAAATATTTGCTTATCTCTCTTGCTGTCGTGTCATTGTTCCTTCTTGTTGCTATAGTTTTTGTTTATAAGTCCAAGAAAAAGGCTGTGCTTTTAAAAGTTGTAGCACAAAAGGCTAATTTACGGCTTAATGAAAGCAATAGTCGGCTTAACGACATAAATAAGAGGCTATTGGAGGACGATCGTATTAAAGAAATGTATATAGGGCAATATATAAATATGTGTTCTTCTTATATTGACCGTATTGACAAATATCGTAACAACTTGCTGAACATAGCCCGTACTAAAGGCTCAAAAGATGTGGTGGAAGCGTTGAAATCTTCGGAAACTGTTTCATCCGAGCTTGTGGATTTCTACTATAATTTCGATAAATCGTTTCTACATCTGTATCCTGATTTTGTCGACAAATTCAATGCTTTGATTAGGGAAGACTGCCGTTTCGACATAAAGCCGGGTAAGCCGTTGAACACGGAATTGCGTGTGTTCGCACTTATCCGTTTGGGGATAACCGACTCTAATCGTATTGCGGAGTTTTTACGCCGTTCGGTCTCTACTATTTATAATTATAGGGTGAAAATGCGTAATGCGGCCATAGCCGACCGTGAGAATTTTGAACAACAGGTCCAAAATATCGGAAAAACGGATTAATAAACGGCTACTATTTTTTATGTGCCTTTGATTGCTAAATGCTTTATGAATAAACTCTTATCGTAATTATTGCGCTACTATTTGAATATAATGTGTGATTTCGGGAAAGTTTATGAACTAAATTTGGCGGTGGCAAAATAATGCTTAATTCAATAACTATCATAAAATTTTTTACTATGAGAAAGATTCTCTCTACTGCCTTAGTGGCTTTCTTTTCTGTCGCGGCAGGAGCGGCAGCTGAAGTGGTTAAATCTCCTGACGGAAATCTGTCGCTTACATTCGATTTAAACCAGCAGGGTACGCCGGTCTATTCTATGGAATATAAAGGCAAGGCCGTTGTCAAACCCAGTAAGTTGGGATTGGAGTTGAAAGAAGGAAAATCGATGACTGACGGTTTCCGGTTATTAAGAACCACACGTGACACTTTTGACGAGACGTGGACTCCTGTATGGGGGGAGACGAAGACAATCCGTAATCATTATAACGAAATGGCTGTCCGTTTAGCGCAAGACAATGACGGCAAAGAACGTTATATGATAATACGTTTCCGCCTTTATGATGATGGTATGGGGCTTCGTTATGAATGGCCGGAGCAGGACAATCTGACGTATTTTGTGATTAAGGAGGAGCGCACGCAATTCGCCATGACGGGCGACCATACGGCTTATTGGATACCGGGCGACTATGATACACAGGAATATGATTATTGCGTGAGCCGTCTTAGTGAAATCCGCAAGGAAATGCCGAAATATTTGAATCCGGGCAATGCCTCTACTACTGTGTTTTCTCCCACAGGAGTGCAGACTGCATTGCAGTTGAAAACCGACGATGGTATTTATTTGAATATACATGAGGCCGCTTGCGTGAATTACTCAACAATGAGCCTTAATCTTGACGACAAGAACCTTGTGTTTGAGTCGTGGCTTACGCCTGACGCTGTCGGCGACAAGGGGTATATGATGGCTCCTTGTAAATCGCCGTGGCGCACTGTCATGGTTGTCGACAATGCTTGCAAGGCTTTGGACTCGAAATTGATTCTTAATCTTAATGAGCCATGCAAAATAGAGGACACTTCTTGGATTCATCCTACGAAATATATGGGTGTATGGTGGGAGATGATTACAGGCAAAGGCTCGTGGGCTTATACCAACGCCACAGCCGTGAATCTTGACAGCATCAATTATGCGGCAATGGAGCCTAATGGCATACATAGCGCCAACAATGAAAATGTAAAGCGCTATATCGACTTTGCTTCAAAGCACGGTTTTGACGAACTGCTTGTCGAGGGTTGGAATATCGGTTGGGAAGACTGGATTGGCAATTCGAAAGACCATGTGTTCGATTTTGTCACTCCGAATCCTGATTTCGACATCGAGGCACTCAACAAATACGCCCACGATAAGGGTATTAAGCTGATGATGCATCACGAGACTTCAGGTTCGCTCCGCAATTATGAGCGTCACATGGAAGCCGCTTACGATTTGATGAACAAATATGGATACGACGCTGTGAAAAGCGGTTATGTAGGCCCGATTATCCCGCGCGGGGAGCATCACTACGGGCAATGGGCTAACAACCACTATCTTTATGCCATAGAGCAGGCTGCAAAGCATAAGATTATGGTTAACGCCCACGAGGCTACGCGTCCTACCGGGCTGTGCCGCACTTATCCTAACCTTGTCGGCAACGAAAGCGCGCGCGGAACGGAGTATCAGGCGTTCGGCGGAACAATGCCCCACCACGTGACTATCCTTCCTTTCACCCGCTTGCAAGGCGGTCCGATGGACTATACTCCGGGTATTTTCTGTATGGATCTTTCAACGTTCACCAACAATACTTCAAAGGTGAATTCTACGCTTTGCAATCAGCTTGCCTTGTACGTGACAATGTATTCTCCGTTGCAGATGGCGGCTGATTTGCCGGAACACTATGAAAAGTATATGGACGCTTTCCAGTTCATCAAGGATGTAGCTGTGGATTGGGATGACAGCAAGTACCTTGCCGCAGAGCCGGGTGAATATATCATAGCCGCGCGCAAGGCCAAGGGTACTGACAACTGGTTTGTCGGCGGTGTGACCAATGGGGATGCGCGTACGATGCCGGTGGCTTTTGATTTTCTCGACAAAGACCGTAAATATGTTGCCACCGTGTATGCCGACGCCAAAGACGCGGACTATGAGACAAATCCTGAGAAATATGTCATCACGAAAGGTATCGTTACTTCTAAAGATGCCGTGAAGATGTATATGGCTCGTGGCGGTGGCTTCGCGATGAGCATTTATCCGGCAACTGACGCAGATAAAGGTCTGAAAAAACTGAAGATAAAGTAACGGCGCACCATTGATGCCGCCGGTACAGGTGATATTTTGTTCCGCTTGTTTGCAATATTGTTTGCAAGCAAGCGGATTTTTTAAGCGAAAAAAGAAGTTGGTGGTTGGCGGTTGATGGATTTTTATTTTTATCTTTGTATTTGTCTGAATATAAGATGAAGTATGCCGTATTTTTCAATAATAGTGCCTGTTTATAACAGGATAGAAGAAGTTGACGACTTGCTTGGCAGCTTGTCAGTACAGTCATCGAAAGATTTTGAAGTAGTGCTTGTCGAGGACGGCTCCACGGAGCGTTGTGACGATGTCGCCGCCAAATATGAAGGGAAGGTCGATGTGAAATACTATTACAAGGGAAACGAAGGGCGGAGTATTGCCCGCAATTATGGCATGGAGCGCGCTTCGGGGGAGTATTTCCTGTTTTTTGATTCCGATTGTGTGATTCCGTCGGATTACATATCTAAGTTATATGATTCTTTGCAGAAAAGTTATACCGACTGTTTCGGCGGGCCGGATGCCGCACATGAATCATTCACGGTAATCCAAAAGGCAATCAATTATTCCATGACTTCTTTCCTTACAACCGGCGGCATACGTGGCGGTAAGGTGCAGTTGGAGAAGTTTGTGCCGCGTACTTTTAATATGGGGTTCTCCCGAAAAGTATGGGAGAAGGTAGGCGGATTCCGCGAAATGTTTTCCGAGGACATTGATATGAGCACCCGCATACGTCAGGCTGGATTCTCAATATCCCTGATAAGGGAGGCTTATGTCTATCATAAGAGGCGTAACAACTTGAAGTCATTTTGCCGCCAGATATATGTTTTCGGGATGTCGCGCGTGACACTCTATATACTTTATCCCGATTCTTTGAAGCTGGTGCATTTGTTGCCCGCTGTCTTTGTCGTAGGTGTGGCCGCTATGGTTGTGCTGTCGTTGCTGCTTTCGTGGTGGTTTATCAGTCCGTTGGCTGTTTATTTATTGGCAGTGCTTATATGTGCGCTTGCTGCTACAAAGAATTTGAAAATATCGCTGCTTGCTGTAGTGACAAGTGTTGTCCAACTTGGAGGATACGGCATAGGTTTCCTGAAAGCTTATTTCTGGAAAATATTGCTCCGCCATGGGCGTGACGAGAAAGAGGAGGTAGAGATACGCCGTGGAAAATAGCACTATGGAACGACAAGGTGAGTATACGCGCCGTATCGCGGATTTGATGAAGGAGGACCGTCCGAGGGAGAAGGCGTTGGCAAACGGCATGCAGTCCCTCACTACCGCGGAACTTATTGCGATATTGCTTGGCAGTGGCTCAAGGGGAGAATCCGTAGTGGATTTGGCTCAGCGTATATTGAAAACTTCTGACAACCGTCTTTCTAACATCGCTAAGCGGACTGTGCGCGGGCTGATGAAGTCGTTCAAGGGTGTCGGGGAGGCCAAAGCCATAACGTTGCTTGCCGCCATAGAGCTTGGGAAGCGTTACCGTGAAGAAGAACCGGACACCGCCCCTGTGGTGCGTGATCCGGAAACGGCCTACCGTGCCATCCGCGACAGGATGGACGGACTGACGCACGAGGAATTTTGGGTGCTTTTTCTGGACAACGCCAAACGCATAATCGGGAAGAAGTGCATAAGCTCCGGCGGAGTCACTGCAACTGTCGTAGATGTGAAAATGATACTTAAGGAGGGTATCGAGAATCTTGCGACGGCACTGATATTGGCTCATAATCATCCGTCCGGGAATCTGTTGCCGAGCCGTCAGGACGATGAGCTGACCATGAGGGTTAAAAAGGCTGGAGAGCTTGTGGATATATCTGTCGTCGACCATATAATAGTGGGGCAGAAAGGATTCTACAGTTATGCCAATGAAGGACGGTTGTAAAACGGTAGCTTATGAAAGTGGATATAAAAAGATTAGTGTATAGCGTATTGCTGATGCTTTTCATATTGTTTGTGTTTCCGTTTATATTGGATGCGATATTTTAACCTGTATGATGTATAGAAAGATAATATATACAGTGATTTTGGCGGCTGGACATTTTTTGTATGTAGATGCGCAAGCGGTTGATGCCGCTATCGGAATACCGCAAGGTTGTTATTATACGCCGGAAGCGGATTGTTATGTGCCGGTGGGTGTACCTGTGCGTTTCCATGACAAGACGGAGGGCTATCCCACGGAATGGGAATGGACTTTCGAGGGGGCGGAGCCGGCCACGTCCGATGTCCAGAATCCAGAGGTGACTTATCCAGAGGCTGGAAATTACTTTTTGATGTTGAAAGCCGGAAGCGACGGAAAGTATGACCGTTGTGTATTCGAGAAAGGCGTGCAGGCAGGCGGCACGCATAGCGTGTGGAACATACGCCCGGAAGAACAGGAAGCTCTTTCCGCCGTACAGCTTGATATTTTGGGTTGGAAGGGCTATTATGCCGGCTCTAACACGGACGAGGAGCGTATGACCGCTTTTGCAGAAAAGTTTGTCGCTCCTGTGGTGAAATCGGAGATTAGTGGCGTTGACGTGTATTTTGCCCGGACAAATTTTATTACGGAGGAAGCAGTGATAGAAGTGTCGGTTTGCTTGCCCGACGAAAGATTCGGATTGCCTTCGGACAAGATTGCAAGCGCGTCGCTTCCTGTGACAGAACTGCGTCCTTACGACAGCGGCGCGCCTACTGTATTCGAATTTGATGAGCCGGTTGTTGTTGACAGTGAGTTTTTTGTTGTAGTGGACGGTATCCCTTGCGAGATGGGAGGAAGGGAGGTCGATGAAGTTGTGATTCTTTGTTCCCCCGGCAGAGGCGAAAACGGTTTGTCTACGGTATATAGCCGTGTAGAGAGGCAGGGCTCTCCTTATTGGAGAGAAGATAAGGACAGGCATCTGTCGATGGCTGTAGCCCCGGTGCTTGCCTACTTGACAGATAAGGGAGCTGTTCAGAATGTGGAAGCGGAAGCAGGTTTATATTCGGATGGGCTGGGGTTGCATTTTAATGAGTGTTATTCGTCGGTAGCGATATATGATTTAAGTGGCAGTGCCGTACGGCATATTGTCCCGCAGTCGGATTATGTGGCATTGGACGGCTTGCAGCAGGGTATATACATTGTTGTGGCGGAGTCGGATGGCGCGGTTGATACATTGAAATTTATAAAACGATGAAAAAAGAGAAATTAACGATAATAAAAGTCGGCGGTAAAATTGTGGAGGACGAGCCGGCTTTGATGCGTTTGCTTGTGGATTTTTCTTCTATAACCGGTAAAAAGTTGCTTGTCCATGGCGGGGGGCGTTCGGCAACTGCCTTGGCAGCGAGGTTGGGAATAGAAACTAAAATGGTCGACGGGAGGCGTATTACGGACGACGCTATGCTTGAGGTCGTCGTGATGGTCTACGGTGGTTTGGTAAACAAGCGTATAGTCGCCGGTTTGCAGGCTTTAGGCGTAAATGCCGTGGGGCTGACCGGGGCGGATATGGATGTGGTGCTTAGCGTGCGCCGTCCTGCCGGAAAAGTCGATTATGGCTGGGTTGGGGATGTCCGTCGGGTCAATGCCGATGCTGTTTCTATGCTGATAGAGAATGGATACTGTCCTGTGATAGCTCCTATAACCCACGACGGAGAGGGGCATTTGCTGAATACGAATGCCGACACGATGGCTGGAGAGACAGCCAAGGCTTTGGCACAACGTTATGAAGTGGAATTGGTATATTGCTTTGAAAAGGCCGGGGTGCTTTCTGACGGGAACGACGATAGCAGTGTGATTAAGGAAATCAATTCGTGTAAATATAAAGAGTTGAAAGACTCCGGCGTGGTTTCCGGCGGGATGATACCTAAGCTTGACAACGCTTTTGCCTGCATATCCGCTGGGGTGAGCCGTGTGGTCATAACCCGGGCTGATTTGATAGCCGACGCTGATGCCGGGACAAAGATTGTCGGTTGAGCGTATTAGTTAAAAGAATATTATTGTTAGATTTGTGCTTAGCAATTATGATTATGGACAGACAAATGCAGACTGTTGATATTGTTTATTTCTCACCGACGCATTCTTCGGAAAAGATTGCTAAGGCTATTGCTTCCGGCATTGGTGTGCCGCGCCGCAGAGTCATTGATTTGACGCTCGACAGGTCGGGCAGTGATATTAAGATAGCAGACGGCGATTTTGTAATATTGTGTGCGCCTGTTTATGCCGGGCGTGTGGCTCCGGTAGCGGTGGAGCGGTTACGCCGTCTGAAGATTGAGGGCAAGAATAAGGCGGTGGTGGCTGTGGTGTATGGAAACCGGGATTACGACGATGCGCTTGTCGAGCTATATGATATTGCTGTGGACATTGGACTGGAGCCGGTGGCTGCGGGGGTTTTTGTCGGGGAGCATAGTTACAGCCGTCCGGATATGCCTGTGGCTGCTGGAAGGCCTGACGCCTTGGATGTTGATGAGGCCAAACGGTTGGGAAAGATTTGTTTGGAAAAATGGATGTCGGGTGCTGTTTCCGGCGATTTGCATATAAAAGGCAACCGCCCGTATAGGGAAGTCAAGCATTCCGAACCGGTCGCACCGGTATCGACTGGCGATTGCGCGGGTTGTGGCGAATGCGTCGGTGTATGTCCGACTGGGGCCATTTCTCAGGCGGATAATGGCGCGATAGTAACCGATGCTGCTAATTGTATAAAGTGTTGCGCTTGTGTGAAAGTCTGTCCGATAGGGGCGAGGAAGTTCGACACCCCTTTCACGGCATATCTGCATCAGAATTTTTCCGTAAGGCGGGAGCCTGAATTATTTGTTTGAGATTAAAAGGAATCAGAATAATGAAGCATACATATTTCACAAGCGGCACTTGTTGCCGCCAGTTCGACATAGAAGTCGAGAACGGGATAATAAAAGATGTAGTGTTCTATGGCGGTTGCAACGGCAACTTGCAGGGGATATGCGCATTGGTCAAAGGAATGAAGGCGGAGGATGTGGCCCGGAAACTTTCAGGTATCAGGTGCGGCTGCAAGCCTACGTCCTGTCCAGACCAGCTTAGCCATGCCTTGCAGGAAATTTTGTAATTTTGGGGCAATGTTGGATATTGCAATATAAAAAGGGATTGATTATCTTTGTGTAATGCAAATTATAATCGTATGAAAGATAGTGTATTAAATTCTGCAACTTTGTATAATGAATCTACAGAGACAGTGCTTTTGCAATTGCCGAAAGCTGATATGTCTTTGTTGAAGGCATTGATTAAAAGAATGGGCTGGCATATTCAGAAGCCTACAGCTTACGAACAGTCGCTTGATGATGCCCGTAAAGGAGATGTTTATGAGTATGATAGTGTAGATTCTTTTTTTAGGGATGTATTGGGAAAATGAGATATAAGCTAAAGGTTACAAAGCAATTCAAAAAAGATGTAAAACTCTGTAATAAAAGAGGTTTACCTATGGAGGAGTTGAAGCATGTGATGGAGTTGCTTGTAAATGAAGGCAAATTGCCGGCAAAATACCGTCCGCATCCTTTGAGGGGAGATAAGATGGGTACGTTTGAATGTCATATACGTCCTGATTGGTTATTGTTATGGCAACAGGATGACGATGAACTTATTATGTTAATGACCAATACTGGGACTCATTCAGATTTGTTTAAGTAAGGTTTTTATTTTTCTGATTGCTTTCTTAGTGCTTCCAGTACCATTACCGCGTCAAAATGCGATGTGCCGGCAGGAAAGGTTATCATAAAGTTTCCGCTGTCGATGCGGGCGTTCACTTTCGGGGCGCATACCATTTTTCCATCGAAAAGAAAAGCTATATGCTTGCCTATGGCCTCTTCCGTGGCCTCGGCGAATTTTTCAGAGTCATTGCATTTGCCTGTGATTGTATAAATTGTCTGCGAAGAGCCGTCAATCCGCATAGAGTCAATCTGCATATCTGTGAAATCGCTTGCTTTCACTATCGGGCGGTTTTTCACGATGTTGTTTTCCATATTTTCCACGTGATACCATCCGTCGGCCAGTTTACGGTTGCCGAAATGTGTAGTACACGATATTGATGATATGCAAATCAGAGCAGCTATGAAAAAATATTTCATCTTTTGGAAATTTTTATTCACAAAGGTACATATTTTTATGTATATAAGTTGTTTGTGCTTAAAAATAAACATATCTTTGTGCAGTATGTTTGGAATTAATAAAATGAAAGATAGAGGCAATTGTGTGGAAAAAGTTATTTTTTCTATAGTTGCGCTTGTTTGTCCGGAATATTTGATTGACACACACACACAACGCCTCGCGCGTTAATATACGGATTATGTCCTAATCCGCAACTGTTTAGCTGTAAATATGAAAAAAGTTTTTATGCCGTGGCCGGTGTTTGGCTCACGGTAGGATGCTTGCTGTCTGCTTCATTTGTCAGGCAGGTTGAATTTGACATAAAACTGAATTAAATATGAATGTGATTAAGAAAGTAATAATTGTTTTGCTGATGGCTGTGGCATTTTTGCCGGGAGCAAATGCCGCGGATTATCTGTTCCGTTTCAGGGCAGGTAGCGATATGCTGTACAGGGACATCAATGCCGGAGTGCTCGACAGTCTTTCTGCCGTCTTGAGCGGACAGAAGGAAAGGATTCTTTCCGGAGAAATCCCTTTGTATGTAGAAGGGCATGCTGCCACGCTGGAAACGGCACGTGTGCGTTCTAACCGAGTGAAGTCGGAACTGATTGGCAGGGAAGGTCTTGTCGAGGATTGTTTTATTACGACTAATAAAACTGATGGCGGAGATTATGTTACGGTAAAATTCTCCATTCCGGCCGATAATGAAAGATTAGAACAGAACAAGACGGAAGAGGCGGATGATGGACCGGATGTTCCTGAAGTAATGGAAGAGCCGACGACATCGGGTGAAGTCACCGGCTCGGAGACGGCCTATCCGTCTGATGTGTCCGAAAATGTTACGTCAGAAGTACCGTTGAATACGTTGGAGGGTATGGTTACCTGTAGCGATTGTGGAGGTTATAATTTCGCGGTACGCGCCAACCTGCTGCGCTGGGCAACGCTGACTCCTGATTTGGAAATAGAGTGGCGCGTCAACCATAATGTGGGAATCGCCGTGCACGGCTCGTGGACTTCGTGGTCGTGGGACAACAAGAACCGTCGTTATGCCCTGTGGGAGATTGCCCCGGAAGTTCGCTGGTATTTGGGTAAATGGCGGCGCGGATATGTAGGCGCGATGTATAAGGCCGGCTCGTTCAACTACAAGCTGTCGGCGACTGGCCGTCAGGGCGACCTGACGGGCGGAGGCATCACCGGCGGCTATCAGTTGAGGCTCAACGACGCTTTGTCGCTCGATTTCTCGCTTGCCGTAGGATGCCTGCACGCTGATTATGAGAAATACGTGACAGTCGGCGGCGTGCGTGTTTTTCAGAATAATGAGCATAAAAATTGGTGGGGTCCGATAAATGCCGGTGTCACATTGGTATGGCGGCCTTTTTAAAAAATGAGGATATGAAGAATACTGCATATATTGTTATCAGCTGTCTGTCGGCGTTGGTGCTGGCTTCGTGTGTCAAAGACGATTTGTACAATACTCCGCATCCCGACAAGGGGGCGTTGGTGGTTACTGCCGATTTCTCTGAACGGACGGAAGGAAACGCTATCCCGGATACCTACGTTTTTTCTGTTGACGGAAAAACTTGTGATGCCAATTCCGCTGAGCCGTTCTATTATCCGGAGTTGCTTCCGGCAGGGGTGCATAAGTTGGTTGCGTACAATGAGCCTACAGGAATGTCGTTCACGGATAATGTCGTGTCGGTGGATGTGTTGCAGGATGGTACGATAGAGCCTTTGCCTCAATATCTCTACTCCTATTCAGGCAGCGTAGAAGCCGTAGTTGATGATACTGTTAGAGTGACTATGCCGATGGGGCAGCGTGCCCGGGATTTGTATCTCCGGTTCAATATTACAGAGGGCGATGTTGCCCGGCTGGCTTCTGTCAATGGCACTCTTTCAGGGGCGGCGGGCGCTTTCGACGTGGCCGGAGGAACTGTCACAGGCACGGCGGTGGAAGTCGTGCCTGACTTCGTGGTCGATGGCAATTCCGTTGATGCCCATGTCCGGTTGTTGGGAATAATTGGGAGCAAGCAGACGCTTTCGCTCAACATCGTGTTTACCGACGGACGTGTCGAGGCGCGCTTTTCAGCCGGCGGTGTCGGCGGCATAGAAGAAGTAGACGGCACACGTGGGGCGTGGAACACTTCTTATGACGAGAACATCGGTATCATAGCCTACACCGAGAGCGGTGATATATTCAACGGTTATTCCAATGAGGAATATCGGGCTATACATAATAATACTACCGGTTGGCGGTTTGATGCTGTAGGCGACGGAATTTATTATTCGGCTAACCCGGAGGAGCGTATAAAATTCTCCGCATACTATCCGTATCAGGAGCTTACTGACGGGAATATCTACAAGGTGGATTTGACACAGGCTTACGACGGTGGAAACATTTTGCTTTGGACAGGCATGACTGCCGACTCTTACAACAAAGAAAGCGGTGTGGTGGCTTTGGATCTGCAGCGTATGTATTCCACTGTCCGCATTCTTCTTGAGGCTGGCGATGGCTATAATTCGGACGATTTGGATGGGGCGGCTTTGACTATCTCTGATATGCCGTTGAAAGCCGATTTCAACGTCAGAACCGGTGAAACTACCGTTACAGAATCGGGAGCAATGTCGTTTGCATACCGCGTATCGGCCGGTTATTATGTTTGGACATTGCCGACAGTGGCCAATGCCGACCGTGTCGTTACCGTCACGCTCGCTTCAGGCGATACGTACAAATGGCAGATTCCCGACAAGACTTTCGAGGGCGGTCATTTCTATGAATACCATTTGAGGGTGAACAAGATAAATTCTTCGTTCTCGCTGACTATTGAAGACAGGACAGACGAGATAATGGGCATTAGGGATTATATAGATTTGTAATTAATCGTTTCGGTCGTTAAAAGACAAGGTCGTGTCCCATACTGGGGCGCGGCCTTTCTTTTAAAATATGGTAAATTAAAACGTGCCGGAAGCTGGATAAAGGAATTTTTCGTACCTTTGGCGGTCGAAATGAAAAATTGTCCGTAAAAGATGGTTTCTATTCAGAATTTGAAAGTCGAATTCAGCGCGACCGTATTGTTCCAAGACGTAAGTTATGTGATAAACAAGAAGGACAAGATTGCCCTTGTCGGGAAGAACGGCGCGGGAAAATCGACGATGCTGAAAATAATTGCCGGATTGCAGCAGCCAACATCGGGAGTGGTGGCTAAGCCTAATGATTTGACCATAGGCTATTTGCCGCAGCAAATGCTTCTTACGGACGAGCGCACCGTGATGGAGGAGGTGAAGACTGTGTTCGGCGAACTCGACGAACTGAAAGAGAAACTTGAAAAAGTCAATAATGAGCTTTCTTCCAGAACCGACTATGAGAGCGAGGACTATCAGCGGCTAATAGACCGCATGACCCAGCTTAATGATGACATACTCCTGAAAGAAAGCAACAATTACGAGGCTGAAATCGAGAAGACGCTGATTGGACTCGGTTTTGTGAGGGAGGATTTCGGCAGGATGACCTCGGAATTCAGCGGCGGGTGGCGCATGCGTATCGAGCTTGCGAAGCTATTGCTTAAGCATCCTGACCTGCTGCTTCTCGACGAGCCTACTAACCATTTGGATATAGAATCCATACAATGGCTTGAAAATTTCCTGAAGCAGAAGGCCAACGCAGTGGTGCTTGTCTCTCACGACCGCGCGTTCATCGACAACGTGACCAACCGCACAATCGAGATTTCCTGCGGGAAAATATACGATTATCAGGTGAATTATTCCAAATTCGTGGAGCTGCGCAAGGAAAGGGTGGAGCAGCAGATGCGCGCCTACCAGAACCAGCAGAAGCAGATACAGGACACGGAGGATTTCATCGAGCGTTTCCGTTATAAGGCCACGAAGGCCGTGCAGGTGCAGAGCCGCATCAAGCAGCTTGCAAAGATTGAGCGCATAGAGGTGGACGAGGTCGACAATTCAAAGCTCAATCTTAAGTTCCCGCCTGCGCCGCGCTCGGGCGACTATCCGGTGATTTGCGACAACGTGGGCAAGGCCTACGGCAGCCATCAGGTGTTCGACCATGTGGACCTGACCATAAAACGCGGCGAGAAAGTGGCTTTTGTCGGGAAGAACGGCGAGGGAAAATCCACATTGGTGAAATGTATAATGGGGGAGATTCCTTATACCGGAACTTTGAAAATCGGGCATAACGTGAAAATCGGTTATTTCGCGCAGAATCAGGCTTCGCTGCTCGACGGCAGCCTGACAGTGTTCGACACCATCGACCGTGTCGCGGTGGGCGACATACGCACGAAGATTCGCGACATTCTCGGGGCGTTTATGTTCGGCGGCGAGGCTTCCGACAAGAAGGTGGCGGTGCTGTCGGGCGGCGAGCGCACGAGGCTTGCGATGATACGCCTGTTGCTTGAGCCTGTGAACCTGCTGATACTCGACGAGCCTACAAACCACTTGGACATGAAGTCGAAGGATGTGCTTAAACAGGCTATCAAAGACTTCAACGGCACGGCGATAATCGTTTCCCACGACCGCGATTTCCTCGACGGACTCGTTGAGAAAGTGTATGAGTTCGGTGGCGGTAAGGTGAAAGAGCATCTTGGAGGAATCTACGATTTTCTGCAAGCGAAGAATATGGAGTCGCTCCGTGAATTGGAGGCGGCCAATTCTGCGTCCCGCTCTTCTTCCGGGAATAATTCCCAGCCTGAGCCGGTCGTAAAAAAGGAGGCTGCTCCTTCGGCAAAAGAAACGGCGCGTATGACTTATGCAGAGAAGAAGGAATACGAGAAACTTGTTCGCAAGGCGGAGAAAAAAGTGAAGGACGCGGAGGCCGACATCTCCAGCATCGAGGCTGAAATCAAAGAAATAGAGGACAGGCTGTCGGCGGGAGAGACTGACAATGAATTATATACGAGGCATGCGGAGCTTCAGAAAAAGTTGGAGAACGCTATGAGCCTTTGGGAGCTTGCCTCTATGGAATTGGAAACTTTTAATAAACAAAATTGATATATGAACTTAAAGACATTGATTATGTTGGCTACCTTGACAGGGGCTATGACGGTGAGCGCGGCCACGGAACCTAAGACCGGGGCTAACCGTGTGAATCTGGATGAGTCGGTTTCGCCGAGGACGGATTTTTATCAGTACGCTTGCGGCGGATGGCAAAAAAACAATCCGCTTGGTGCTGAATATTCGCGTTTCGGCTCGTTCGACCAGCTTGGCGAGAACAACCGCAAGCAATTGTTCGAACTCGTAGAGAATTTGCGCACGCAGAAAAATGCGCCGGGTTCTATCGCGCAGAAAATAGGTGATATCTACGCGATGGGTATGGACAGTGTGCGCCTGAACAAAGAGGGGGCTTCTTCCATTCAAGAGGATTTGGTACGTATAAAAAATGCCAAGAAGGAGGATTTCACGGAATTGATAGCTTGGATGCATAATTTCTCGTCTCCATTCTTCGGAATCGGTGTGATGAGCGACTTGAAAAATTCTGACATCAACATCCTCTATTGGGGGCAAGGCGGTCTCGGTCTCGGCGACAGGGATTATTACCTGCTTGACGACGAGCAGACAGTGAAAGTGCGCGAGGCTTATAAGGTCGCCATCGCCGACCTGTGCAAATTGTCGGGCTACAGCGAAAAAGACGCGCAGCGTATTGTAGCTAACGTGATGGATATCGAGACGGAATTGGCAAAAGCTGCAATGTCGCGCACCGAGATGCGTAATCTTGCCGCACAATACAATATCCGCACTATGGCGCAGGTTGACTCTGTTTGCCCGGCTGTTGACTGGAATATGTATCTCACGGATATGTACATCCCGAAAGTCGAGACTATGTGCGTGATGCAGCCGGCATCGTTGGAGGCTGTCAACAAGCTGCTTTCCACAAAGTCGGAGCAGGCGATAAAGGATTATCTTTCTTTCCATCTTATCAATGCGGCTTCCGATTATCTTAGCGACGATTTCCGTGCCGTGAACTTCAAGATGAGCAGCGTGATTACTGGTGCGGAAAAGGACAAACCGCGCTGGAAAAGGGCTCTCGCCGTTCCCGACGGGATGCTCGGCGAAGCTTTGGGTCAGCTCTATGTTGAGAAATATTTCCCTGAGTCGTCGAAAAAGCAGATGCTTGAGCTTGTCAATAATTTGAAGGCTTCATTGGGCGAGCATATTGCAGCCCTTACATGGATGAGCGACGAGACGAAAGCGCGCGCTCAGGAGAAACTTGCCGCTTTCACCGTGAAAATCGGTTATCCTGACAAGTGGAAAGACTATTCAGGCATAACAATCGACCCTGAGAAATCGTATTGGCAGAACGTGAAAGAGGCTTGCATTTTCCACGTCAAGGAGCAGAACGAGAAATGCGGCAAGCCTGTGGATAAGGCTGAATGGGGAATGACTCCGCAAACGGTCAACGCTTACTACAATCCTTCGACCAACGAAATTTGCTTCCCGGCAGGTATTCTCCAAGCTCCGTTCTTCTCGCCCGACGCTCTCGATGCCGACAATTATGGCGCAATCGGAGTGGTTATCGGTCACGAGATGACTCACGGATTCGACGATATGGGCCGTCAGTTCGACAAGGACGGTAATATGGTGAACTGGTGGACTGAAGAAGATTCCAAGAAATTCAACGAACTTGCCGACAAGTTGGTTGCGCAGTTCGACAGCATAGTTGTCCTCGACGACCAACACGCAAACGGTCGCCTTACATTGGGCGAGAACATTGCCGACCAAGGCGGTTTGCGCGTGGCTTACTCGGCATATCAGAAGACCAAGGAGGCTAAAGAGAACAAGACTGTCGACGGTTTCACTCCGGCACAGCGTTTCTACCTGTCGTATGCCAACGTGTGGGCTGACAATATCCGCGATGCAGAGATTCTCCGCCGCACCAAGATTGACGAGCACTCGCTGGGACGCTGGAGAGTGAACGCTACGCTGAAGAACATCGAGCCTTTCTACAAGGCATTCGGCATCGTGGCCGGCGATGCTATGTTCCTTGCACCTGAGAAGCGTGTCGTAATCTGGTAATATCATATCGGAGGCCGTCAAGGCTTCAGGTTTTTTAATGATGGTAACTGCCGCATTTATTGCTTGTAACATAGTAATAGTGTGGCAGTTTTTAATTTTGAGGTATTTGTATGTTTGAAAATTGCTAAATATATGTATCTTTGCATATTAGAAGTCAAAAAAAGGAGGATTGATTATGGCAAGACCGATACGTGAGACACCAGTATTATATGGAAAAGATGCGCGCCGTTTTGAAAAAGCGATGCGTGAAGTGAAACCTTATAGTAAGGAGAAGCGAGAACTTATGCGTAAGGAATATGAAGAATTTCGTAGGAAGTTGGCATTTAAAGTTTAATTATGGAATTGATTAAAGTAGATGCAGGATATGAAATGAAACCGTTCGATTGTGGTGATAGCGATTTGAACGGTTTTTTGTTGAATGATGCCAAGCCTTGTGCCGATGCTAAGATAGCAAATACTTTTGTGATAGAAGAAGATGGGAAAATTTTGGCATATTTCTGTCTTTTGAATGATAAGATTTCTAAAGTGGATACATCGAAAGGTGTATGGCGTAAGGTCAAAAGGGAATTTTTACATTCCAAGCATTTTAGCAGTTATCCGGCTATAAAGATAGGACGTTTTGCTGTATCGTTGGATTGCAGGGGAAAAGGACTTGGTAGTAAGATTATGTTGTTGATAAAGTATATGTTACGTGATGAAAATACATATTCTGCATTTAGGTTTTTAACAGTCGATGCGTACTTGTCAGCGATTAGTTTTTATGAGAAAAACGATTTTGACCAGTTGCTCCCTGATGATGTTAATAAGCATACACGATTGATGTACTTTGACATTATAAAAATTCAATAGTCAACGTGTATCTTGAAGATTTTTCCGAATGAACGATATTTTCCAGTTCAGGCAGTTTGAGATTGAGCAACGGCAAAGCGCGATGAAAGTCGGTACCGACGGCGTGCTGCTCGGCGCTTGGTGTGCTGCGGGCAATGCGCGCAGGGTGCTCGACATTGGCAGCGGGACAGGACTTATTGCGCTTATGGTTGCCCAGCGCAATCGGGAAGCTGTGATAGATGCGGTCGAAATAGACAAGGAATCGGCAGACGAGGCCGGCAGAAATTTCCGCCGTTCGCGGTGGGCGGACAGATTGCATTCTGTATGCTGTGATATCCTTTCGTTCTGCCCTGAATGCAAGTATGATTTAATAGTTTCCAATCCTCCGTTTTTCAAGACCGGGAAATCAGCGCCCGATAGCCGCCGCGCTGCCGCACGCCATTGCTCGGCTTTGCCTTTCGAGGCATTGTTCGCTAAGGCGGCTTCTTTGCTCTCTCCGGATGGAGCGTTCGCAATAATAGCTCCGTCAGAGGTGAAAACCGACATCGAATTCTGTGCCGGGGAATGCAACTTTTGGCTCAAACGCCGTACCTCTGTAATATCCAAACCGGGCAAGCCGGTGATGCGCTATTTATGGGAGTTTGTGAAATATCCTGTCGAGCTTGGAGAGGAATCTTTGACTATTCATTCGTCAGATGGCTATTCTGCGGAATACCGCTCCCTTACCAAAGATTTCTATCTAAGTTTGTGAGCAAGCGTGATTAATAGATAAAAATTCTAAAATATCGGAGTTTGGCTCTGAATTTGTTGTAAAATTAATTATAACTTTGAATATCGGATTAAACCGATTACTTTTGGCGTTGTCTATTAACAAAAGCGAAGGAGAATGGAATTATGAAAAGGATCAGTTTTATTATATTATCGTTGCTGGCGATTGCCACAGTGTCCGCACAGGGGTACTATGACGATGACATTTATTATGACCCTGCAAAGGCAAAGGAGGAGAAAGAAGCCATATATAAGGAAAAGATGGAGGAGTATATGAATTCTGACGAGTATAAGAATTTAGCGGCTCCGACGTATCAAGTGTATAATAATTCACCGCGCGATGTCGATGAATACAACCGCCGTGGCGGCAGTGGCGCACAGACGGACAATGGTGAAAAGGCCGTCGTGCCGGGAAATAACGATGTTTTTGAATACACAGAGCGCATAGAGCGTTTCGAGAATCCGGAAATCGTCAAATCCTCGGACGATGAGGTGCTTAAGGAGCTTTATTACGCTAATGATGTGAATATCTATATAGGCACGCCGTCCACTTATCTGTCGTTTGGATTCTACGATCCATGGTATTATCCATACGGTTGGGGCTGGTCGCCTTATTATTCTACCTATTGGGCATGGGATCCATGGTACAGACCATATTATTATGGGTGGTATGACCCATTCTGGGGACCGGGATATTGGCATTATCCATATCATTACCATCCGCATTACGCATGGGGACATCCTGCGCCAAACAGGCATTATTCTACCACTGGCCGCCGTCCTTTCGGAGGAACTGCCGGCACTAATGGCAGTGTAAGCACCGGCCGCCGTCCCGCAGGAGGGTTCGACGGATACAACTCGAACCGTACAACCGGCCGTCGTCCTTCTTCATCGTCATATACAAGGCCGTCAAACAGCTCGGTTTTCAATAATGGCGGCTCTTCGAATGGAAGGCAGACATTCAACGGATTCCGTGGCGGAAGTTCAAGCAATTCTGGCAATAACAACAGTTTCAGGTTCTATAACAATTCACCGTCGCGCAACAACAGTACTATAAACCGCAATAGCGGTACTACTCGTAGGCAATCTTTCACAACGCCGTCGAACCGTGGCGGAAGCAGCTCCGGCTATCGTGGCGGCTCTTCAGGCGGCGGACGCGGCTCGTTTGGCGGTGGCCGTGGCGGTAGAAGATGACCTTAATGTAATTGATTAAAAGAAACTAACGATGAGAAATTCATATATCATAGCGGCATTATTCCTTGCAGCGGCGCAGCAGGTTTCTGCGCAAAGCGCGTTCGACGCATATTCTTTATCGCAAACCGACCTTAAAGGCACTGCACGGTTTATGTCGATGGCAGGGGCTTTCGGCGCGTTGGGCGGAGATTTGTCGGCGCTTAATCAGAATCCCGGCGGTATCGGTATTTACCGCAGCTCTGAAATCGGGTTGACTTTCGATTGGAATATGAAAAACACGACAGCTGGCGAAGGTTCTGACCAATATAAAGTAAAGAATACCAATTTCAATTTTAATAATATCGGTTATATCGGTACGTTCCGCACTAATTCCGATGTGATGCCTAACGTGAATTGGGGATTTTCTTATAATAAGGCGGTTGCTTTCAACCGTCATTATAGCGGACGTATTTCCGATATAGGCACTTCGATGACCAATTATGTTGCGGGGCAGACGAATTATGGCGGCTGGACCGAGGCCGACTTAGGAGCGGTAGACGGAGGCTATAATCCCTATCAGGAATCGTATGCGCCATGGATGAGCATATTGGCTTATAATTCATATCTTATCAATCCGATGGGCAATGGCGGAAATTTTGCCGGGCTGTATCAGAACGGAACGTCAGGATACGGTGAATTCGAGGTTCAGGAAACCGGTCAGGTCAATGAATACACCATAAGTTTTGGAGGCAATGTTTACAACACTGTCTATTGGGGTGCAAGTCTCGGTATAACCGACGTGGACTATAATCTGTACTCCTATTATGGCGAAAGTCTTGGTAATGCCTACGTCCCTTACATCGACAGGAACGGCAATGTGAATATGGCTAACGGCAACGCTTCGTGGGGAATGGAGAACCAGTTCCGTATGAGCGGCACGGGCGTGAATTTCAAACTTGGTGTCATCCTTAAACCGATAAACGAATTACGAATCGGGGCGGCTTTCCATACGCCTACGTTCTATTCCTTGAAATCGGAATATATAGCCAACACTTCTTATGGGTTCTATCCGCAGAACCAGAATCTTGTCGGACAGAATGGCATCATCGACGGTACGGCATGGACAGACGAGGGGTATATAGGCGAGACCTATTTCGATATGAAGACTCCATGGAGATTCATAGGCAGCATTGCCGGTGTAATCGGAGGCCGTGGCATAATCAGCCTTGATTACGAGCATAATATGTATCCGAAGATGAGAGTGTCGTACGACGGCACTGAGGATATGCAGGTTTCGGGTTATATCCAGCAATATTACAAGTCGTCCGACATTATACGTATCGGGGCGGAGTTCAAGGTCACTCCAAGTTGGAGTCTCCGGGCTGGATATTCCTACCAGACTTCTCCGTTCACGGAGGACATAAGGAATGACCGTCTGAATGTGGCGACAGCCGGTACTACGCTTTCTTACACTCTCGACGACAACATCCAGTATATCACGGCGGGAACGGGCTATCGCTACAAGGCGTTTTATGCCGATTTTGCTTTTGTTCACAAGAACCGCAGCAGCGAGTACTATGCTTTCTCTCCTGATTTGGGCAGTTCTGGCATAATGCCGCCGAAAGCCAAGGTTAAGGACAGCAACAACGAGATAGTGTTCACCTTAGGCTTGAAGTTCTGATTTGTTTGCGGTTGAAAAAAGCCAACGCCCGGTAGCTCTTGTCTATCGGGCGTTTTTGTTTAGAAGTGGAAAGCGATGTCGAGACCTGCGATATTCTTGTTTGCTCCGTCTTCGGCGTTGAACAGATAGTAGATGTCGGTGCTTACGTTGTCGGCTATTTTAAAGTCGAATCCGGCGCGGTAGCGCATCCTTGTTATGTCGAACTTTTCGCCGGAATGCAGGCTGTTGTACATCTCTATTGAGGCGTAAGGACTGATTTTGTTGGTTGCCTTGAATTTCGCCTGAAGCCGCGAGCGCAGCCTCAGTTCGCTTTCGCCGCTTTCTATGGTGTGCTGGAAGCGTTCCCGCAATGAGAAATTCCATCTTCCTGCCTTCAGGCTCCCTATGGCGGCAAGATTGTAGCGGTGGCGGTTTTTCCATACTCCGCTGCGGTTGCGGTGGTGGAATTCGTACACTCCTTCAACGCTTAGATGTTTTAGCGGGTTGTATGTGATGCCTCCGTTGAATGCCCAGCGGTCGGTCTCCGACGCATTGTCGGTGGTGCGGTATTCCATACCTGCCGCTAATTCTATTTTGTCGGTGGCCGCGTAGTCGACGCTCCAGTTTGTCCAAGTGCCGAAATCGGCTCCGTGGAGATGGTTTGTCGTTATTGCCGATAGCGATAATGCCGCGGCCGCTATTGTCTTTCTCATATTTTCTTGATTTTCCGGCGAAGTTAATATTTGATTGCGAATAAAATTTGGAAAAATCGGGATTGTTACATGATTGTTACAATCAGAACAGTCGCGGAGCAAGGTCGTGGAGGCGGAATCCGATGCCGAGCATCAGATAGTTCGGGTCTTTGAAGTCGCGCAGACAATAGCCTATGTGGATGTATGCAGAGCGGGTAATCGCCATTTTCAATGCTAATATCTGGTAGAGACTGCGTTGGTCGCTGCTGCCGCTCAGAAAGTTGTAGCCTATTCCGGCATTTGTCGAGAAATAAGGCATTACGTATTCGGCTCTTGCCGACACGCCGAGCGAGAAACGGTCCTTTACCGGCGACAAAATCATTTCTGGCTCGCCGCAATTTCCTCCGAGGTCGCAGATAGGTGCTTCGTAGCTTAGCCCTGCGCTTGCGTCGTAGGTGGCGTCGAGCGACAGTCCCGTGCGGAACCGGTAGCATACGTTGTACATCGGGTTGAAGTTGAAGCCTGCCACCGGATAGCGGTCGCCTGATATGAGTATTCCGTTGCCGGTATCGATTCCTTTTCTTCTGAATGAGCCGAACATTACTATGTCGTAGCTTATATGGCGTGTAAACCCGGGTGATGTGGCTTCTGCTGTGTCACTTCCGTTTTTGCCGAATTTGTAGGCTATCCCGAGATTGACGGCCGCGGTGTTGAGCCCGCAATTTGGTATGCCTGTGTTCCCGTTTGAATAGTGGGAAAATGTGACTCCAGTAAGTAGCCCTATGTTTTGCGACAGCCGCCAGTCGAGATTTATCCCGGCGTTGAGGTATGCGTTGATTTTTGTGCCGATTATATGGTTTTTGGGATTTGCCGTCTCGTCGTATGGATTCCAGCCGAACGACACGCCGAAATTCCATTCATAATCGAGTGTTACGGCAGGTGATATGTTCCATACGGGCGCGCTTTGGTATGCGAATACCGCCACCGGATTGCCTATGGCCGACGGTTCGAGAAATGAATTGTAGGCTATCCCGATGCCTTGTTCCGATTTCCCGAATGCGGCTGTGGCCGCGGAATTTTCCGGTTGGCTGAATCCGTATTTGAGGCTTGCCGACAGCGATGTGCGGATAGGTTGCATATCGTAGTTGTCGCCTCTGAAGAAATCGTGTGTCTGGAAAATGAATCCCGGGCGGAAATCCATCTCTAAATTGTGGATGAGCCGCATTTTTGTGGAATCGTCAGACTGTTTTTTGAAGAAATCCGTAAACGAAGTCTGCGCTGTCATGCCCTGAAGGCATAACAACGCAGATAGTAATAAGAATATTCTATTTAATCTTATAGTTGACGCGTTTTTCATTAGCGCGGTAGTACGTCTATTTTTTAACGCTTTATATGCGCGGTCGGCTTTGGCGATTGCTTCTTCCACGCTTCCGGCGGTGGCAAGTATCACGCCCATGCGGCGGTGTCCTTTTACTTCCGGCTTCCCGAATATCCTGATTTGCACTCCGGGCTCGGCCAGCGCTTTTTCGAGGTTGTCGAATACTACTTTGTCGCTGTCGCCTTCCACCACGATTGCTTTTGAAGCCGACGGCCCGTAGAATCTGATTTCCGGTACCGGCAGCCCGAGCAAGGCGCGGGCATGCAGGGCAAATTCGCTCATGTCCTGCGAAATCATAGTTACCATACCAGTGTCGTGCGGGCGTGGCGACACTTCGCTGAAAATCACGTCGTCGCCTTTGATGAACATCTCGACACCGAAGATGCCGTATCCGCCAAGCGCGTCGGTAACTTTCTTTGCGATTTCCTGCGCTTTGGCAAGGGCTTCGGCGCTCATTGCCTGCGGCTGCCATGAATAGCGGTAGTCGCCGTTTTCCTGAATGTGTCCTACCGGTTGGCAGAATGTGGTTCCGGAACAGCTCCGCACGGTGAGGAGGGTGATTTCATAATCGAATTTCACGAATCCTTCCACAATCACTCTTCCAGCCCCTGCGCGTCCGCCTTCTTGTGCCGTTTTCCAAGCGGTGTCGATGTCAGATTCGCTTTTAATCGTGCTTTGTCCGTGGCCTGATGAGCTCATTATCGGTTTCACCACGCATGGGATACCGATTTCCTCCACCGCCTTGTGGAATTCTTCCTTGTCGGAGGCGAAGCGATAGGGCGATGTCTTCACGCCTAATTCTTCTGCCGCGAGGCGGCGTATCCCTTCGCGGTTCATAGTGAGCCATGCCGCGCGTGCGGTAGGTGTCACGTTGAATCCTTCTTCCTCGAGTTTGAGCAGTTCGGGAGTGGCTATCGCTTCCACTTCCGGTATTATATGGTCAGGATGTTCTTCGCGGATTACTTTGTCGAGGGTTTCGCCGTCGAGCATGCTGAACACGTGGCTTCGGTGGGCCACTTGCATGGCGGGCGCGTTTGCGTATTTGTCGCAAGCCACTACTTCCACTCCGTAGCGTTGCAATTCGATTGCCACTTCTTTGCCGAGCTCGCCACTTCCCAACAGGAGGGCTTTTTTACCCACAGGGGTCATTACAGAGCCTATTTTTGTCATAACGGATAATTTTTTGTTTTTGCAAAATTAGTGGAATCGGATAAAATAAAAAAGGGTAAGCATATCGGAATGCTTGCCCTTTTTGTTATTTCAGAAAATCGCGATAGCAAAAAAGTGAACAGGGTGTCTTATTTGTTCAAAGACAATACCAATTCACCTTCTGCTTCTGCAAAATTCAATTTGCCTTCACGACCAAGCCAGCCGAAAGCTGCATAGAGTTCTTTTTCCTTGAGCTTGGTTACTTTTTTCAATTGTTTAAAATTCATTGACTCAACCTCGTTCAGTGCGTTCCACACCAAGCCGGCCCATGAGCCCATAACTTCAACATTCATGATTAAAAAAATTAATTTATGTTTTGTTCGGGGCAAAGGTACTAAAAAAAATTAATCACGCGCAAATAATTGCTGAAAAATTATGCTGTAAAACATAAAATCTATTTTTATAGCTTGTAAAAAGCCCATATGGGCATTCTTTTTTATTGTGATATGGCCAATTGTACTAATTTTGCAATATGGAAGGATTGGTAATTAAGAATACTGGCAGTTGGTACATCGTGCGCACAGATGAGGGCGGAGATGTGCCGTGCAAGATTAAGGGGAATTTCCGCCTGAAGGGAATCCGCACGACTAACCCTGTTTCCGTGGGCGACAAGGTGGACATTGTGGAGAATCCGGATGGCACGGCTTTTATCACTTGCATACATCCGCGTGGTAATTATATCATCAGGCGGGCTTCCAATCTGTCGAAGGAGTCGCATATAATAGCTTCCAATCTTGATCAGGCATTCCTTATCGTTTCGTTGGTGAATCCTTTGACTTCAACTGTTTTCATCGACCGTTTTCTCGCTACGGCCGAAGCCTATTCTGTCCCGGCCGTTTTGGTGATAAACAAGATTGACCTTCTCGACGGTGAATGGAAAGAATATTGCGACGCATTGTCATATTTGTATGAGACGATAGGCTATAAGGTGGTCAAAGTGTCGGCGGAGACAGGGGATGGCTTGGACGAACTGAAAAGGATGCTTGGCGGCAAGGTCTCTTTGTTTTCCGGCAATTCGGGTGTCGGTAAGTCTTCGTTGATTAATTGCATAATACCGGGGCTTGGATTGAAGACTTCGGAAGTCTCCGAGTCGCACCATACGGGGATGCACACCACTACTTTCTCGGAAATGTACCTGTTGCCTGACGGTGGCGGTTATATAATCGACACTCCCGGCGTGAAAGGTTTCGGCACGATAGATTTCAACGCGGAGGAAGTGGCGCATTATTTTCCTGAAATATTCAAGGAGTCGCATAATTGCAAATATAATAATTGCACCCATGTCCACGAGCCGGGATGCGCGGTAAAGAAAGCCATTGAGGAACATAGGATAAGCGAGTCGCGCTACAACAGCTATCTGAGCATTCTCGACGACAGCGCGCCCGACAAATACCGCAAGCCTTTCTGACACCTTTTCCGTGATGGCGTAAAATAATCGTTGAATTCATCGATAATATAGAAAATATATGTATCTTTGACGTAGCTAGTCATAGCTTAGTCGTTTTGTAATGCTTTGATTTTTCAATTGTAAAGATATTGAATGTGAGAGGCGTCAATTTTTCTTATTTTGGACTCGCATATAATTTAAGATATAGTTTTGATGTAGTGAAGATTATACAAGAGAGGAAGTAACATAAAGTTGTGTGAAAATGAAGAAGTTTGGATATATATACAAATATAGCCTATCTGAAAGATTGGGAATTTTGGTATTTGGTACTTGGAAAATAAAAAATGATTGGAAATCTTATATAAAAAATACTCCAATTTTGTTCTCTGCAAATGATTTATTGTCGGAGGTAAGCACAGGTCAACTTGTATATTTTGATTATGACGGTAAAAAGGCTTCTAATATAGAGCGTGCTTCGTTATCGAATTTTAAAGTTGAATATATAAATAATATTATTAGATGTAAAGATGGCGAATCAGAGTATACTTTTTATGATGAAAATACTCTCATTTCATTTGAATGCCTTGACAATATTATTATTCCGGATGAGGATAAAAATAGACGAGATAAAATTGCTAATGATGAAGTTGTTGAAGATTATTTAGATGAGGATGATTATAGTGGCATAGATTTAGATTATTTAGATGAGGATGATTATAGTGACATAGATTTAGATTATTTAGATGAGGATGATCAAACAGATTATTTCTCTATTGGGGAAAATGATTTAAAATTTACTAATGAGGCAACAAATAATTTACCTGAATCAATTATAGAATTGTTCAATTGCTTTGGGAAATATACTCATAATGGTAGAAAAGAAAGTACATTATTAGATGTTTTTGACTTGTCTTTGTGGATAGATTCTGATGTTCTTAACGCTGATTATTATGGGGAAAAGGTAGAAGAATTAATATCCCTTTATGATTTGTTTGTTCTGAGAAAGCGATACGATAGAAAAGGCAACGAAATCAATGTCAAAATTGATAATGACTGCATATCGCCTATGTGGTCATTGTTGTTATCAAAATTCAGCGAGAGAGATTTGAGGAAAATATTATATGTAGCTTCTAAGTTACAACCTGCTATGCCTATAAAATTCTGTAAGAAAAATATTGACGTCTTGAAGGAAGACTATGGAATGCCAAATGTTGAGATATGCAAGTTGTATTGTCTGGACAAAATTTCGAATGCAAAAAATATTTCTGATTATAAAGACATTAAACATAAATTCTATATTTATCGTCATTGTAACGCTGCTCATCGTGAAGGAGAAGGAGTCCAAATGTGTCAAATGGGAACGAGACGCATTAAATATTTAGAGAAACGATTAGAAACACAATACGAAAATATAATCAAGTGTAATGTAATTGCACAACTGAAAGTTTTAAGTGACGATGCTAATGTGGTGAATAAAATATGGGATTGTACTACCGATGAATTTAATAATATAGGCCTATTTTTTGAAAAATACAACAACCTAAGAAACAACTTTCTTAGGAATAACGTCTGTGAAGAAATTATTGAAAGTTACGAAAATCTACCGCAATTATACAAGGATGCATTAAAATCATCTTTACTTGATTGTGTTAACAAATCTGTAATTTCAGCAACCGAGTCAGAAGATCTCACTCCATTCAGGATAAGCTATCATATAGAACTACTTGGCAGCTGGATTTTTGAGTCTACCAAACAGAAGGTTAAAGAACTAGTAAACGATAGGTTTTCAAATCTTAATGATATAGAAGACCTTAGCGATGCATATAAGGCTCATTATATCACAAGTATGCAGTATTACTACAAATACAAAGAGTTGACAAATGACTTTAGCACCCACCAGTTGCTATCAGAATTGTACGACTATAAGTTGCGTGATTCTCCTATGGTGATTCAGTGGTATGTTGTTTCAAAGATAATACGTCAGTTTGGATTTCAGAGCCTAAGTGAGTATAATTATGATAATAATGTTAACTCAATATGCAACATTAGAAGCCTACTTAAATGGTTTGTAGATTATGGGAATTTAAAAGACATCGTGTTAAAGAAGGCTGAAGAGAAAATATGCTCAGTTTTATCTAATACAGAAAAATGGACATTGTTTAAGGATAAAATAATTCAATCGCCAGGAATAGAAAATATTCGCAAACACTTAGATAATGCATATAAGAAGAAATCAAAGAACAATGAATTATTTAAGCACGTCTGTTTTCAGGATGTAATGTTGTCAGATGCGTTTTCTGCTAAAGATTTAGAGACTAAATTATTTATTGCTGATAATCTTGATGCAAGTCATCAATATTTGATGCAGCAAAAGGTTACAGGTTTCTTAAAATTATATTTGTGGCAAAAACAACCTTCGACAAATTTTGACTGGAATTTGATAAAGTCGCATTTTTATGAATTGCCGTCTGAAGCACAGATAAGAACACTTCGCTTTATTTTTGGGAAAATAGCTTCAGGTGATTTATTATTGTCGGTTGATGAACTATATTCTGAATTTGTTGAGACAATCACACCTGCTTGTCCTGCAATATGTGGTATTCTTTTCATGCTCAAAGAAAAGAAGAACGACATAAATGTGAGAATAACATCGTCTATGATAGAATCAGTCATTGGAGAAGAACAAAAACAACGATTTTATTTTTTGAAAGAGTCTAAGGAACTCTTCTATCCATGTAATGGTTATCTTGCAATTAGTGCTATTAAATATGATATTGATTATCAATCATTCAATGGCATTTTAACAAAAGAGAACAAAAACAATGAATTGTATTATGTTATATCTTTTTATGAGTCTCCGGTTGACCTATTTGGAGGAGAAATAGACTGGTTGTTAGATTCTGAATTTACGGAAGTAGCAAAACAAGTTCTTATTAGGAACACTAATGCAGAAGTAATTAATGGCAAATATTATATTCATGAATCTCAAGAATTCTTTGTTAAGCAGTTTGTTCTTGCTTATGAAATAGATGATAAATGTGGATTAGTGAGTGATAAAGAAAAAATGATTGAAATAGGGTATCTGCCTAGGAATAATGTATATCAACCTCTTTACACTAACTATATAAGGAAATATGCAGAGTCGGATAATAGCATTTGCCGATGTGGAAATTTTGGAGGCTCTGATCCCCAATATAACATTCCATTCTTTTGGTGTAATAAAAAGATATGTGTTAGAAGAGGTCATTTCTTACTCCCCCCATCAGAATGGGAAAACTATCGTTTTGCAGATTTACTCTTCATTGCTTTGGGACAGTCATCTGATAGTAGAGAAACGGTATGGCGAGTGAACAGTGAAATATCGCAATTTATTTGTGATTACATGCATATCTTCAGTTCAAATGATAGGAATATATACAGTAAGCCTTTAAGTGGGGAAGAAGAAATAGGAATCTGGGATGAAACGTCCTCAGTCTATCGTAATATTTGCGATGATGAGGAGGAATACGAAGAATATGATGAATCTGAAAGTGGTTATGAGACCTATTTATCTGAACAGGATGAACCAACTTATGACAAATATAATGGTTCATATGCTCAAGATGTGATGGGATATAGTGACGATGATATAGATACTATCTTCGATGGAGATCCAGATGCTTATTGGAATATAGATTAAAATAATGAAGCATCTGTTAGACACAATTATGGGTTCTATTGTAAGGGATTTATGCCCAACATATGTGTGAAGTGTGAAATAGATGTAAAAATCGCTTAAAAGTCGGATGTTTGCGTCAGTATTAGTAACTTTGCAGACGTTTTCGTAAGATAAGTAAAAGCTAAAAAACAAATTGTTATGAGTGAATTGGCTACCAAATACAATCCCGATGAAGTGGAGGAGAAATGGTACGGCTATTGGTTGAGGCACGATTTGTTCAAATCGGTGCCCGACGGCCGTGAACCTTATACTATCGTTATCCCGCCGCCTAATGTGACCGGTGTGCTTCACATGGGGCACATGCTTAATAATACCATTCAGGATATTCTCATACGCCGCGCGCGTATGAAAGGCAAGAACGCGCTCTGGGTGCCGGGCACCGACCACGCGTCTATTGCCACGGAGGCAAAGGTCGTGGCGCGTTTGGCTTCCAAGGGGATAAAGAAAACCGACCTCTCGCGTGAGGAATTTTTGAAGCACGCTTGGGAATGGAAAGAAGAGCACGGCGGAATAATCCTTGAGCAGCTTAAAAAGCTCGGCGCTTCGTGCGACTGGAGCCGCACTTCCTTCACGATGGACGAAATCCGTTCGAAGAGCGTAATCCGTGTGTTTGTCGACCTTTACAACAAGGGGTTGATTTACCGCGGCGTGCGTATGGTCAACTGGGACCCTGTCGCCCTTACTGCTCTTAGCGACGAGGAGGTGATTTATAAGGAGGAGCATGGCAAGCTCTACTATCTGCGTTATAAGATTGTAGGGGAGGACGGTTATGCCATTGTCGCCACCACGCGTCCGGAGACGATTATGGGCGACACGGCGATGTGCATCAATCCCAACGACCCGAAAAACGCGCATCTCAAAGGCAAGAAGGTGATTGTGCCGCTTGTAGGCAGGGAAATCCCTGTAATCGAGGACGATTATGTAGACATTGAGTTCGGTACGGGCTGTCTGAAAGTCACCCCGGCGCACGATGTCAACGACTATATGCTCGGCGAGAAATACAATCTTCCGAGCATCGACATATTCAATGACAATGGCACTTTGAGCGAAAAGGCCGGTCTCTATGTCGGTATGGACCGTTTCGAGGTGCGTAAGCAGATAGAAAAAGACCTTGAGGCTGCCGGATTGCTCGAAAAGACCGAGGCCTACACCAACAAGGTGGGGCATTCGGAGCGTACGGATGCCGTGATTGAGCCGAAATTGTCGATGCAGTGGTTCTTGAAGATGGGCGAGCTGGCAAAGCCCGCGCTTGAGGCCGTGATGAACGACGACATAAAGTTCTATCCGCCGAAATTCAAGAACACCTATAATTATTGGATGTCGAACATTAAGGATTGGTGCATCTCGCGCCAGCTCTGGTGGGGACACCGCATACCTGCATACTTCTTGCCGCAAGGCGGCTACGTGGTTGCGGAAACTCCTGAAGAGGCGTTGCGCCTTGCCAAGGAAAAGACAGGCGACGACGGTCTTACGCTGGCCGACCTGCGTCAGGACGAGGATTGCCTCGACACATGGTTCTCGTCGTGGTTGTGGCCGATTTCTCTGTTCAACGGCATTCTTGAGCCGGATAACGAGGAGATTAAATACTATTATCCTACCAACGACCTTGTCACGGGCCCCGACATCATATTCTTCTGGGTGGCGCGTATGATTATGGCGGGCTACGAATATAAAGGCGACAAGCCTTTCCGTAACGTGTATTTCACCGGTATAGTGCGCGACAAGATAGGGCGCAAGATGTCGAAGACACTCGGCAATTCGCCCAATCCTTTGGATTTGATTGCGAAATACGGTGCCGACGGTGTGCGTATGGGGCTGATGCTTGCCGCTCCTGCCGGTAACGACATACTCTATGATGACGCTTTGTGCGAGCAGGGACGTAATTTCAATAATAAGATATGGAACGCTTTCCGCCTTGTCAAAGGCTGGAACGTGGCCGATTGCGCCCAGCCTGAATCGGCGGCCATAGCCGTAAAGTGGTTTGACGCGGTAATCAACAGGACGATGGCCGAGATGGACGACCTGTTCGGCAAGTTCCGTCTGTCGGAGGCGTTGATGGCTGTGTATAAGCTGTTCTGGGACGAATTTTCGTCGTGGTATCTCGAAATGGTCAAGCCGGCCTATGGGCAGCCTGTCGACCGTGCCACCTACGATGCCACTCTCGGATTTTTCGATACGCTGTTGCGCTTGCTCCATCCGTTCATGCCGTTTATCACGGAGGAACTGTGGCAGCATCTTGCCGAACGCAAGGACGGCGAGAGCATAATGCTGGCGCAGCTTCCGGAGGCGAAGGCGGCCGATGGTGAAACCATAAAGGCTGTCGACGTGGCCAAGGAAATCATTGCCGGGGTGCGCACGGTGCGTCTTCACAAGAACATCCCTAACAAGGAGCAGCTTGCGCTCAATGTGGTGGGAAATGGCGAAGTGCCTGCTATGGCTGTGGTAGTGAAGCTTGCCAACCTCTCGGAAGTGGTTAATGTGCCTGAGAAAGACCCGATGGCGGCTTCTTTCCTTGTCGGCACTACGGAATATGCCGTTCCGCTCGGCAACAACATCAATGTCGAGGAGGAATTGAAGAAGCTCGAAGCCGACTTGAAATATAATGAGGGTTTCCTTCAGAGCGTCTTGAAGAAGCTCGGCAACGAGAAGTTTGTCAACAACGCCCCGGCAAAAGTAATCGAGATGGAGCGTAAGAAGCAGGCTGATGCCGAGGCCAAGATTGCGGCCTTGAAAGAGAGCATCGCCGCTTTGAAGAAGTAGTGATTCGTATGGATATTTGATTTGTATCGTTGACCGGCGGCTTTTGTCGCCGGTTTGACGTTTTATGTGCTTTTTCTGTCCGTCCCGCACTCGATTCTCTCCGGGGGCATTTTTTTCGTTTTTATTTGGGTTGAAATAAATGTTTTCACATTTTGTTGCCGATAAATTTAAAAAATTATCATATCTTTGACGA
>ERZ827423.905-NODE-905-length-33033-cov-5.642246_pt1 | contig 33033 bp, 23 predicted proteins | sample MGYA00519775_ERZ827423 | MGnify/ENA primary metagenome ERZ827423 (study PRJEB31778, sample SAMEA3449296) | human gut metagenome | biome: human gut; feature: human-associated habitat; material: faeces | place: United Kingdom | collected 2010/2012 ... | reverse complement strand
GCGAAAAAGATGGTGCGCGGATTAAGCCATTTTAACAAGAATTAGTATTATTCGATCTTGTCCACGAACAGCAGCTTGAACCGCGGCACGATCACGTCCGCGCCGCTCGCGCTCTGCTCGCTGTATACGCCGTCCACCGTCACCACGGCGGTCATCATGTCGCCGACCTTCGCGCCCGTGTCCGCGTCGCAGACGATCACCACGTCGTTGTACCACTTGCCCTTTGCGTCCTTGTTGTATTGCAGGCGCACATAGTACACGCTCGCGCTGCTGCTGACCTCGCTCACCGGGCCATACAGCCGCATCACCTTGCCCTGATTCTCCTCCTTGTCCTTCTGCAGGTCCTTATAGGAGATCTTCACGGCGGACTGGCGGATTTTTTCCTGCTCCTGATCGTCCGTGATGATTCGGGTCACGGTGAAGGGCACACGCCGCTGGTTGTAGCCGCTCTTATCCAAAATGAGCGTATATTTGTATTCGCCCGCGTCCTTCGTCGTCAGCTCGAAGGAGAACGCGCCGTCGTTGCCGGATCGCTTTTTGCTCACGCCGAAGGGCGTCACAAGCTGGAGCTGAACGCCTGCCAGCGTCGTGCCGGCGATCGTCGTCGTGTCGCCGGTGACAAACAGGCTCTCCTCCACGCCGGAGACGGGCAGCGTCTTGGCGCTGTAAGCAATTTCGCCCGAGAGCGTCGCGTCGTTCATCCCCTCTTTGGAGGCCGTCAGCGTAACGTCGTAATGGCCTTCTTTTTCAAGCTCAATCGTCAGCGTGAATTTTCCCTTCGCCTCCGCCGTCGCCGCGTCCAGCGTCAGCATCGCGCCGTTGCCGTCCGGCGTTTCGGCGATCACCGTCGCGCCGGCGGTCGCCGTTCCCGTGATCTCCACCTGCGCCTTGGATGTCTCGGCGGGGATCTGCGCCTCCAGCTTCACGTCGCGCACCGGCTCGGCGATTTGCTCCGTAACGACCAGATCCGCCAGCCGCGCGCGGAAGGCGTTCAGATCCCGCCCGGAGAAGCGCCCGCTCGCGATTCGCCAGTCCATCTCCACATACAGCCCGTTGCGAACGGTGATGTAGCGCAGCCCGCGCCCCACCGTTTCGCCCGCCCGCGTGACGGTGTAATGCGCGTAGAGCCAATAGCCGCCGTCTTCCTTCTGCCATTCCGCGTCCTGCGTCCGAAGGCCGGTCGTCTCCCAGAAGCTGTTGGCCTCCACGCGGCGGCGCAGCGTCGCGCGCTGGTTGTCCGTCGCGTTTTCGATTTCGTAGATTTCCTGCGAAAGCTCGTCCTCGCCGATCAGCACAGACAGATACTGCGTGTAATTCTCGTTGTATGCGCGGCTGAGCGTGCGCGTCTGCTCAAGCTCCCGCGCCAGCTCGTCCGCGTCAAGCCCCGCGTCCTCCAGCAGCGGCGCGTACACGCCGCAGAGCTGGGGCGAAACGACCAGCCAGCTATCCGGGTAATCAAAGGCGACGTGCCCCTCGTCCATCACGACAGTCTGCGCGCCCGCCGCCCCCGGCCCCATCGCCAGCAAAATGAAAATAAAAAATGTCAGGATTCGCTTCATGTGTTTTCTCCGTACATCCAAATGCCGCTCCGATTTCATGCGTTTGAAAATGTGATCGCAAGGGCTATTCTCCCCCCTTCGGGGGAGAATAGCTGTTTGTCTTTCGTTCGCAGACCGCGGATTACAAAATATGCACCAGCATGTTGCCGCCTTCGTCCGTTTCCAATTTCAGCAGCTTTTCCTTTTCCAGCGCGCGCAGCACATCCGAGAAGCGCCGCAGGCCGATCTGCCGTTCGGTAAAGTCGGGATAATCCGCCTGCACCGCCGATTTGAGAATGGATGGATTCACCCGGTCAAAGCCGTCCTCCTTGTATTCCGAGAGGATGCGCGAGAAGATGCGGATATAGTTCTCCCGCGTGATCTGCTCCCCGGCGGTCACATGCGGCTGGTTGAGCGACACAATGACGTTGAACTGCTCGCTTTCCACGCTGAACGCGCCGAATTGCTGGGAGAGCCGCGCAATCAGCTTGCCGAATGTGGAAAAGCCGACGCTCTTTTCGGAGAAATTCGGTCTCAGGCGCAGCAGCACACTCTTGACCTCGCTGGCGAGCATCTCCCCGCTGTCGCTCTCCTTGAGAATGGTCACGATCAGGTCGTTCACATCCGCCAGCGTCAGCGCCTCGATCTCCTGCCCCTGCGCGCGCTCCTTGCCGCTGGCGACGCTTTCCAGGAACTGGAACTCGCTGCAGGCGTTCATAAATACGCCGCTGGCCGCCTCGCTTCGGGAAATGCCCAGCACAAACTTGCCCATCGTTTTCAGCTTGCCGACGAGCGGCACATAGTCGCTGTCGCCGGAAACGATGCAGAAGCTGTCAATCAGCGGATTGGTGTAGGCCACGTCCAGCGCGTCGATGACGAGCTGAATATCCAGGCTGTTCTTCTGGTTGCGCCCGAACCGGAGCGAGGGCACGACCGCGAAGGTGTTGGACAGCAGAATCTCCTTGAGGTCGGAATAGCTGTCCGTATAGCCGTAAACCTTGCCGATGAGGATGTCGCCGCGAATCTTTACCCGCTCGATCACGTCCATCAGCATGCTCTTTTTGCCGCCGCAGTTTTCAAGATCGACAAACAGCGCAAAATGCGAAGCCATCAAACCCATCCTTTCGTTCAAAGTCCTTCCGTCAGCTCCCCGTTGACAAAGTCGCCCATGCCGGAGGAGAGCTTCATAATCCGCTTGAAAATCCGCGCGCTGTCCGCCTCGTCCGCGACGACGGGGCGGTAATCCGTCCCCTTGTCCAGCGCGGTCAGGCGGATCGGCACGACGGTCAATTCCGGCGCGTCGCAGTGATCCCCGTAGACGGTGAAGGTCACGCGCGCCAGATATGCGTCGCGGTCGTCGGGATCGACGTTGCCGCCGAACACCAGATTGCCCAGCGAATAGAGGATGTAGCTGTCCTGATAGGCCTCGATCCCCTGCACGATGTGCGGATGCGTGCCCACGACGATATCCGCGCCCGCCTTGATCGCCGCGCGGCCGATGGTGCGCTGTTCCCCGGTGAAATCATCCCGGTATTCGCTGCCCCAGTGGAACGACGCGATCACGATCTGGCATCCCGCCTCACGCAGCGCCTTCACATCCGCGCTGATGTCCTTCTTGCCACCCTTGTAGGGGAAGCAGTAGCCGGTCATGCCGACCTTCACGCCGTTCTTTTCAAAGATGCCGAGCTGGCCGCCGCCGGAGACGACGATCCCCGCCGCCTCCAGATTGGCGATCGTGTCCGTCTTGCCCTGCTGGCCGTAGTCGAGCGTGTGGTTGTTGGCGATGTTCACCGCCTCCACGCTGCCCAGCGTCAGGATGTCGGTGTATTCCGCCGGGCCCTTGAAGTTGTAGAGCTTTTCCTTCTTGCTCGTCTCCTCCGTCAGCGTGCCCTCAAAGTTCACGAGCGTCAAATCGTCCGTCGCGAACAGGGTTTGCAAGCCGGAGAAAAACCAGCCGTAGCCCTTGTCCGCCGCGACGTTTTCAAAGCAGTCCTCCCGCTTGCGCAAATCGTCCGTCGAGCCGAGCGTCGTGTCGCCGCCCAGCGTGACGGTGAATGTCTTCGGCCACGTGTCCGCGCTCTGCGCGGCCGATTGCGCGTCCTCCGCCGCGGCCATGTCCGAAAGCGAAATGCCCGCGCCGTCCGCCTGCGCGGTCTCTTTCTGCCGCGCCCCTTCGATTTTTTCGTATCGGATGTGCGGATTGCTCAGCGTATAATCCATCTCGCAAAGCCCTGCGGCCGCGAGCGTCGTCATCAGCAGGAAAGCGCCCCATACGGCTTTTTTCATCGGTCTGCTCCCTTCAACGGTCCATGGTTGATTTCTGCCGTCCGGCGCTGTCCCTGGCCTTCGGCACGAAATATCTCTTTTTATTTTATCACAGTCGGAAAATCGAATCAACTTGCGTTTTTCCTTGGTTCATGCTATTCTTTCTGCATACGTCAGCCCGTCGTCCGCGCCCGCCGCCGGGCGGTTTTCCGCCGGATTTGGGGCGCGCCCCTAGGAGGAAACACGCCATGCATGCCACCCGCGTCCGCCTTCGCCGCCTGCTGTCCGCGCTCATCGCCGAGCGCGAGGACAGCCAGCTTCTGTATATTCCCCACGGCGAACCCGGCATGCGCCGCATGATCGCCGCGCTGCTGGCGCTGCGCCCGCCCGTTGAAAACGACCCGCTCGAAGAACAGATCCGCTGGTTTCAGGCCGATCAGCCGGAAAGCGCGTCGCCGATGAGCGTGCCGGAAAGCAGCGCCCGCTCCGCCCCGCGCTGATAGCGGCTGTCGATCAGCAGCAGCGCGCCGTGGTCGCTCTGCGTGCGAATCAGCCGCCCCGCCGATTGAATCACCCGCACCATCCCCGGCAGGGTCATGCATAAAAACGCGCCGTCCGCGCCGTTTTCATCGTGATAGCGCCGCATCGCGCGCACCCGCGCGTCCATCTGGGGCAGCCCCGTCGAAACGACGATCACGTTTTGCAGCCGCTCCCCGGCGAGATCAACGCCCTCCGCGAACGCGCCGCCCAGCACGGCCAGCAGCACCGTCCGCCCGTCCCGCTTGTCAAACGCGCCCAGCAGCGCGTTTTTTTCTTCCTCCGTCAGCCCTCGCGCCTCGCGCAGAATCGCCGCGCCGGGGACGCCCTCTGCCGCCAGCAGCGCGTCAATGCGGCTCAAATACGCATACGACGGAAAGAACACCATCGCGTTGCCCGGATGCGCCGCAAGCTGCGCCCGAATCGCCTCGGCCACCCGCGGCGCGTTCGCCTCCCGCGCCGCGTAGCGCAGGTCGATGGGCAGAATCCGCGCGTCGAGCTGATGCTTGTCAAACGGCGAGGGCAGCGCCAGACAAGCGTCCCCTTCGAGGCTGCCGAGCATCCGTTTGGCCGCCTCAAACGGCGCGAGCGTCGCGGAAAAAAACACCGCGCCGCGCGCCCGCTTCGTCTTTTCCAGAATATCCTGCGCCGCGCAGAGCAAAAACAATTCGATCTTCGCGGTCTTTTCCGTTCCCTCCGTCAGCACGGCATAGCGCGCGTCGAGCCGCCCCGCCGCGTAGCGCCAGCAGGCCGCCAGCGTAAACGCCTCCGCCGCTTCCGTTCCCGCGCCGCTCAGGAGCGCCCCGTCTGCCGCTTCCAAAAGCCGTGCCATGGCCGCGTCCAGCGCCTCCGGCGGCCTTTCCAGCCGCCCGGAAGCGAATTCCTCCGTCCCCGCCGCCTCCTCCAGCGCGCGCATCGCCGCCGTCAGCGCCCCGTAGAGCGGGTGTTTTCGGCCAAGCGCCTGCCCCGCGCCGCGCCGAAGCGCGCGAAGCTGCGGCACGCTCACCGCCGCCGAAGCGTTATCCTGCACGCGCGGCGCGAGCTGGTGCGCCTCGTCGATGAGCAGCGCCGCGCCGCCCTGCATCAGCGCGTCGATGGCCACGAACGGATCAAACACATAGTTGTAATCGCAGACGACAACGTCCGCCTCCTGCGCCAGCGACAGCGCCAGTTCAAACGGGCAGAGCGTGTGCTTCTGCGCCAGCGCGTCGAGCTGCCCGCGCCCCCAGTCCCCGCCGGTCAGCGCCTCGGTCAGCGCGTCCGGCAGGCGGTCGTAAAACCCCTTCGCATACGGGCAGACCTCCGGGCGGCAGTCCCGCTTTTCCATCGGGCAGACCTTGTCCTTCGCGGCGATTTCCACGGCCAGCAGCCTTGCGCCGTGCGCGCGCAGGATGGCCAGCGCATCCATCGCGCTCTTTCTGCCCGTCGTTCGCGCCGTCAGCATCAACACGCGGGCACATTTACCCTCGCCCAGCGCCAGCGCGGCGGGATACAGCGCGGCCATCGTCTTGCCGATGCCCGTCGGCGCCTGCGCGAAGAGCCGCTTTCTCTCCCGGATGGCGACGTACACGTTCGCGGCGAACGTCCGCTGACCCGCGCGATACGCGCCGTAGGGAAACGCAAGGCCGAAAAGTGATGCGTCCCGCGCCCGCCGCCGCGCCAGCAGCCGCTCCGCCCACGCGCAGTAGGCCGCGCACAGCGACTCAAATTCGCCCTTCAGCCGCGCGCTGTCCGCCTCTTCTTCATAGAGACGAACGGGCGCGCCGTTTTCATCCACATATAAAATGCGCAGACGAACGCCGGTCAAGCCCTCCTTTTGGCAGAGCATGTGCCCGTACATCGCCGCCTGCGCCCGATGCGCCGGGACGAGCGGGTTTTCCGCCGTGCCCAGCTTGATTTCCTCCACGATGCGCGCGCCGTCCGCGGCGAGCAGCAGCCCGTCCGCCCGCCCGGTGACGCGCAGGGTGATTTCGCGGGCGGCGTAATCCGCGCTCAGCGATTTTTCTGCCTGATAAGCCGTTTCCTCCCGCGCGCCCGCGCTTTGCCGCGCCTTGTGCGCCGCCGCGCCCTCCCGCATGCGCTTGGCGGCAAAGGCCGCCGGGGAAAGGTCGCGCTCATGCAGGCTGAATTCCACCACCTGACGAACGCTCGCGCGCAGCTCCGTCATGCGCGCCTCCGCATCCGCCGAAGCGACGCGGCCAGCAGCAGCGCGCCCAGCACGCTCGCGCCCTGCGCGATCAGCCACGCCGTCGGCGGCTGATACCAGACGTGAACCGTGCCGCTCTCGCCCGACGACAGGCCGTAGACGCGCACCATGTTGTTCGTTCCGCGCGCCACCGTCTGCGCTTGACCGTCGATCTCGGCGCGATAGCCGGGGTAATACAGCAGCGGCAGCTCGATATACGCCGCCTCGCCTTCAAGCTGCACCGTCGCGGTCAGCTCTGTGCCGCGCTTTTCGTAAGAAAGCACGCTGCAGACGCCCGGCTGGCTCGTTCTGACGTCGCCGACCCTGAGCGCCGTCTTCTCCGTGCACGGATAGGTGTATTCAAACTGGCCGATGCGCGTGTCGGTGTAGGTCTCCTTTTCCAGCTCGGGCAGCCGCTGCACCATCGTCTGCATCGTATAGCCCGAAAAAACCACGCACAGCGCGATGAGCGCGGCCATGCCCGTTTTCGCGTCCTTTTCCTCGCGCAGATAGCCCCATGCCGCCGCCGCGCTGAGCATCGGCACGGCCATGCCGACAAAGCGCCACGGGAACTGAATCTGCATGAAGAAGGTGGAAAACGGCTTCCGGATCGAACAGAGGGTGCGCCACGGGAAGAAATCCGTGCTCAGCCCCAGCGCCAGCGCGCCCAGCGCCAGCAGCCCCAGCGCCAGCCCGTCGTTTTCCGTCTTCATTTCGGCGCGCCCCGCCGCATAGCGCCGCGCCAGCAGCAGCGCACAGCCGATGAGCAGCGCCAGCCCCGGCACCACGCCGATGGTGTAGGCGAAATCCTCCGGCGCGTCCGCCTTCACGTCGCCCGCAAAGCCGACGAGGAAGCTGCCCAGCCGATGCACGTATTCCGACGAATTGAGCACGACGCTCGTGCTGATCCCGTCCGCCGTATACTGCATCATCGGCACGAAGAACCACAGCGCGCAGAGCGCCGTAACGCCCGCCGCCGCCAGCACCGCGAGGATGCGCCGCTTCCGGGCAAGCAGCTTTCCGGCGCTCGCCAGCGCCGCAATCGCGCAGAAGAGCACGCAGAACATCGTGCTGAGCAGGTGGCTCATGCACACGCCCGTCATGCCCAGCGCCAGCAGCGGCCACTTCCTTTCATCCCGGCGGAGCACCTCGTACAGCCCCAGCATCACCACCGGGAAGAAGACCATCGCCAGGCTTTCGCCCAGCGTCGCGCGCGTGTACACGTTCACCAGCCGATAGATGCACAGCGTATAGAGCACGCTCGCGCCGACGGCGACGCGGCGGCTGTTCATCATGCCGCGCACGCACAGGTAGCACGAAACCGCCGTCGCCAGATGGATGCAGGCCTCAAACACCCGAACACACGCGCACAGGGACACGCCCAGATTGCGCAGCAGCGCCGGGAAATAGAGGAACAGCTCGGGGTAAAATTCCGGCGCGGCATAGCCGTAGCCCAGCAGCGTCGAGCTGTGGATGCGCACGGGGAACTGCCCGTTTCTCAGCCCGTTTGCGATGCCCTCGATGCGGTTGAGGTGGAAGAACAGGTCGTGCCCGTCGTAAACGCCGCGCCAGAGCAGCGGCATGCAGGCAAACGCCGCCGCGCAGAGCACCACCGCCATATCCCGGCGGTTTTTGCGGCCGCGCTCGGTCTGATCCCACGAGAGCACGAGCAGCGCCGTCAGCACCGCGCCGACGAGCGCCGCGTAAGCGCACAAATCGGCGGAAAGCACGCCCGCACCGACCTTATGCACCGTAACGGCGCGGATCGCCTCCGGGTTTTCGCTCGCCAGATAGAGATTCGGCGTGGAATCCGTCAGCCGGAAGACGAAGCTCAGCCGATGCAGAAGGACGTTCTCCGCCTCCGCCTCGTCGTGCGCGTCGCCGTTTTCGATGAACGCCTGATACCCGGCGGAAACGACGTGCGCATCCATGCGCGCCGCGTCTTCGTATTCAATCGTCGCCTGATAGTCGCCCCACATCAGGTTCAGGCCGCCGTTTTCGCCCTGCGCGGGCAGGAAATCGTCTTCCCATTCGTTTTCGCTGCCCCAGAGCCCCGCGTCGGTGCGCGCCTGCGCGGCCTGCTGCATCAGCGCCATCGCCTCGTCAGCCTGCTTCTGCCGCGCGTCGGCCTCCTCGCGGGTGATGACGATCTGCGCCAGCTCGCCGCCCTCGTAGCGCCACGTATACTCGTCCCTGTCCGTATAGATCAACGCCAGCGCGAGCAGCGCCGCCCATAGCAGAATCAGGCTCAGAACCTTTTTTCTCATATCGTCAAACCTCCGAATCGGCCATTCTCGCATAAGCCCCCATGATGATGTTTATGATACCATGAACAGGCGCATAATGCAACAAAGCGCCGCCCGCTTTCTCAATGCCGCGGGCGGCGCTCTGATTTGGTTTTTTATGCGTTCGGGTCAACCGGCGGACGGCGGCGGCGGCGCGGCGCGGCCTCCGAAGCGGCCTCGCCCGTCGTCGGCTCGGTCGGTTCGGTCGGCATGGTCGGCTCGGTCGGCGCGGTCGGCTCGGTCGGCGCGGTCGGCTCGGTCGGCGCAACCGGCGCAGTCGGCATGACCGGCTCGGTCGGCATAACCGGCTCAGTCGGCGCAACCGGCATGGTCGGCTCGGTCGGCTTATACGGGTTGACCGTGCTGCGGACGTTCGGCTGCGGAGCCGCCGTGTTCTTCATGTAGCTCGGCACCTGTCCCGACGGGCCTTGCGGCGCGCGCGGGGTCTGCGGCTGGGCGTAGCGGCTGCGCTGGCGCTCCAGCTGCTCGGCGCGCATTTCGTCCTCCTCGTCCTCATCTGCGTCGGCTTCTTCCTCCTCGGCTTCCTCGGTCTTGCGGCGATAGACATACACGCCGTAGACCGCCGCCGCGACGACGACCAGCAGGCCGCCGATGATGAACGGCAGGATGCCCAGACCGCCCTCTTCCTTGACGGGCTCGGCGGTCGGCATGGGCTGTGCGGTCGGTTCGGGCGTCGCGCCGTTGTCATAGGTCACGCCGTAGTTGGCGTAAGACGTGCCGGAGGCAAACTCCACGATGTACTCGCCCGGCTTGGGCAGGGTCACGTCCATGGTGTAGCGTCCCGCGCCGTCCGCAACGGCCTGACCAACCGTCTTGCGGGTGATCTGCGCCGCGTTTTCCGCAATCGCGGAGGCGATGAAGCCCAGCTGCTGCGGCGTAGCCGTCGGCTCGACCTTCACTTCGACGGTCGCCGTGACGATGGCATACGCATCGGTCGTGCCGTAAACGGTAAACGTGCCGTTTTCGCTGACGGCGGGCACGTTGCTGACCGTCAGGTTGCCGCTGCTGCTGAGCAGTGCCGCCGGGTTGGCGACGGGCTGCGGGGTCGGCGTGGCGTTCGGGTCAGGCGTGGTGCTCGGCGCGGTCGTCGCGTAGTTCGGCATGCCCGTGCCCGTGCCGCTCGACCAGCTGTTGTCGGTCGGCAGCAGATCCTGAAGCGGCGTGCCGTTGATGGTCACGGTTGTGTTGTTGTTCTTGTTCGGGGTGACGGTCGCGCCGTTCGGGGCAGGCGTGGCCCGCGCGGCCTCGGCGAGATACTTCTGGAGCTCCGCGATGGTCAGCATCTGGCACATGTCGCTGCGGACATAGCCGTCCATGCCGCTGTAATTGACCTGATACCAGGTGTACGTGCCGTCGTATTCCGTGCCGGTGACCAGCAGCAGCGTGTTCACCGGGATGCGGCCCATCGACGTGCCGGAGGCGGACGGCGTGCGGCGCAGGTTCACCGCGTCCTTAATCAGCTTGGCATAGGCGCTGGTCGCGTCCGGGCCGAGCGGTTCCGGCGTGGCCTGCGGCAGCGGGGTCGGGGTGGCCTGCGCGGCCTCCAGCGCGGCGAGATATTCCGCCGTCTCCTGCTCGCCCATCACGCGGACGAGGTCGGCGCGCACAAAGCCCCACTGGCCGCTGTACTGCACCAGATACCACGTCATGCCGTCCTCGGCGAACTGACTCTGGAAGATGTAGACGACCTCTTCCTTGTTCAGGATGTTTTGCAGATACGCCTGATTGCTCGGGTTACCGCGCAGCGGCGTGCCGTCGTTGAGGATGCGCGCGTACAGGCTGAGCTGCACCGGCGCAGGTGTGGCGGTCGCTTCGGCCGTGGCCGTCGGGGTCGGCGTGGGTTCCTCGGTCGGTTCCGGGGTCGGCGTCGCTTCCGGCGTGGCCGTCGGAGTCGGGGTCGGCTCTTCGGTCGGTTCCGGAGTCGGCGTCGGGGAAGGTGTCGGCTCGGGGCGCGTCTCCGGGTCGTCGAGGGTGGCGATATAGGCCGCTTCTTCCTCCACGCCCATCAGTTTGACAAATTCAGCCATCATATAGCCGTCTTTGCTGTTGACGCGCACCTGACACCAATCGCCTTCGCGGCGAATAACCCATATAATCGTTCCGGCTTCCATACGGGTGAGTTCCTTGCCGCTTTGTTTTGCCTCAGCGCGCAAAGCAACCTGCCTGCCCGTGTTGTAGCCGTAGTGATACACATCGCCCTCGGTCAGCTCCTGCGGAATGGGTTCCGGGGTCGGGGTGGGCGTGGGCTTCTCGGTCGGTTCCGGGGTCGGGGTTTCAATCGGCGGAACGGTCGGGGCGGGCGTTTCCACCGCGTCCCTGGCCTCCTGCTCGGTGACGACGCGCACGTTATACGCCTCGACATAGCCCGTGTCGCCGTTGTTCAGATTCTCGATCTGATACCAGACCTGCTCGCCTTCGCCGGTCTTCTGGCCGTCGATGCGCACTGGGGTCGGCTTGTTGATCGTCTTGAGCGCGCCGGTCGTCGGAATCTTGCCGTTCGGCTCGTCGCGCAGCAGGATCGTCGTCTCCTGCTGAACGGTGATGCCGTAGGCCGGGAAGGTCATCTGCTCCGGCGCGGGCTTCGGGGTTTCCTCGCCCGCCGGGGTCTGCGTCTCCTCGCCCGTCGGGGTCTGCGTCTCTTCGCCCGTCGGGGTCTGCGTCTCCTCGCCCGCCGGGGTCTGCGTCTCTTCGCTCGGCGGGGTTGTCTGGCCGGCGTTGATCTCATCAATGCGTTTGAGCGCGTCCGCTTCGGAAATCTGCGTCAGCAGATAATCGCGCATATAGCCGCGGTTGCCGTCGCGAACGACGGTCACATCATACCAGAGGCCGTCATCCGACACGCTGTTGACAATCACCAGCTCGTCGTTTTGATAGGTCTGGATGAGATTCGCATTTGTGCTCTGCGCGTCGCGCAGGTTATTGGTCTTGTTGCCCTTCTGGTTGTTCGTAACGGCGTAAACCACCGTCGGCTGCTCGGGCTGCTCCGGCTGTTCCGGCTGCTCCGGCTGTTCCGGCTGCTCCGGCTGCTCCGGCTCGGTCGGCGCGGGCGTTTCAAAGCCATACTGCCAGAGCGCGTTGTCGGCCTCCTCGCCATCCATCGGCGCGGCCGTCTCCGCGGGCAGCACGGTCAGCACGCCGCCGGGGATCATGTCGTTCACGATATCCAGCCGCTCGTCAATCGCGCCCGCAAAGCCGCTCTCCAAAAGCGGCATTTCGGCGTACAGCTCTCCCGTTTCACTCACCAGTTGGAGCTGAGCCGTGGACAGCGAGGCGATTTCGTCGTCGCTGAGCATGCTTTCATCCACCCAGTAAACGGTGTTGCCCATCGTGTTGGTCACAGGCGTGACAGGCAGAAGGCTCATCGTGCCATCCGGCTGCGTGATGACGATCTGCACCGTCAGCAGTCCGCCCTCCGGCGTCATCAGCTCCTGCGCGCTGGCCAGCGGCATGGCCATCATCAGGATGGCGCAAAGCGCGAGGGCTGTCAGCCTGCGGATGATTTGCTTCATGTTGTATCCTCCTTTACAGGTGAACCAAGGGCTTACGCCCATGAATCGCTGTGTATGATCCTCATTTTAAGGCGGGAAGCGCCGACTGTCAACCTCGCGAGCCGTTTTGGCACGGATTCACAGCCGCTTCCTGCGTATAAGACGAATGAAAAGCAGGGATTCTTCCCCGGTTCAGAGAATTATCCTGCAAAATCCGTTTTTATTTTGGATTCGGGAGGTTTTTGAATATGGTTACGATTGACACGACCCATGACGACGCGCTCCGCGAGGTTCCCTTCGCCAGGGAGACGATTTACGACGGCCACATTCTGCACGTCGAGAAGTGGCGGGTCACCTGCCCCAACGGCCGCGAAGCGCCGCGCGAAATCGTGGTGCACAAGGGCGCGGCGGCCGTCGTGCCGGTGTTTGACAACGGCGATACGCTGCTGGTTCGCCAGCACCGCGTGGCCGTGGATCGCGTGACGCTGGAAATTCCGGCGGGCAAGCTGGACAGCGCAAGCGAAGATCCGCTGGATTGCGCGACGCGCGAGCTGCGCGAGGAAACCGGCCTTTCCGCCGAGCGTATGACCTGCCTGACCACGCTTTTGACCACGCCGGGGTTCTGCACGGAGAAAATCGCCGTCTATCTGGCGCAGGGGCTCTCTCAGGGCGACACGCACCCGGATGAAGACGAGTTTCTCGGCCTCGTCCGCCTGCCGCTGGAAGAGGCGTTTGAAATGGTCATGCGCGGGGAGATTTGCGACAGCAAGACCATCTGCGGCCTGATGATGGCGCGCGAAATCGTCGCGCGGCAGAAGGCGTGAGACCGCTGACGCGCTGGTGCATCCGCGCGCCCCGGCTGCCCGAGCGCCTGACGGAGAACGCGCCGCCCGACGAGGCCTTTCATCTCCCCGGCGCGGACGCGCTGAGCGCCTTTGCCGACCTGCTGGGCGCGCCGCCGGAGGGCGGCGCGGACGACGCGCAGGCGGTGCAGGAGGCCGATTTTCCCCTGCCCGCCGCGATTCCCGGCGACGTGGGCGGCGCGGTCGAATTGACGTATGCGCTGGATTTCGGCGCGCTCTGCGCCGACGACGCGGAGCTGACGCTCGAATTGGTGCGCGGCAGGGGGCGCGTGCTGGCGGATGATGTGCCCCTCTGCGCGTTCCAAAATCCCAAGGACGGCCTTGTGCGCGTGCCGCTCGCCCACGCGCTGCACGCCGGGCGCAGGCAGACGCTCCGCCTGTGCTTTGACGCATCCCGTCCGGCGGGCGTGCTCGGGCCGGTCTGCCTGCATCTGACGACGCGCGCCCGTCTGCGCGATATCGCGCTTTGGCCGGATGCGCAGACGAAGACCGTCCGCCTCCGCGCGGCGCTCTCCGCAATGGAGACGGGGCGCTTCGTCCTCCGTGCGCGCGCCGCCTGCGCGGGCGAGGCGCTGCCCGTGCACGATCTGCCCGTCCTTCTGACGGCGGGCGAACCGCAGACGGTCGAAATGACCCTGCCCCTGCCGGGGAAACCGTTCGTCCCCGGCCAACCGACGGATGGCCCCTCCCTCCGCGTTCAGCTCCTCACGCCGGGGCGGCACGGCGCGCTCTGCGACGAGCTCACGCTGCTGTGCGGCTATTCCGGCGCGCCCGCGAAATACGATATTCCGCTGCTCCCCGCCGAATGTCTCGATCCTGACGCGCTGCTGGCGCGCATCGGGCGGCTGCGTCTGCCCGGCGTTCGGCTGGACGTGCCCGCGCCGGATGCGTTTTACCGCGCGATGACGCTTTCCGGCGTGTCCGTCCTGCATCCCTTTGCGACGCAGGCCCTGCGGGAGCGGCTGGCGCGCCATGCCTGCGTCGTCTTCGGCGACGCGCCGCTCCCCCGCATGCGCAGCCTGCCCGCGCTGGATGCGTGGCTGCTCTGCGGCCTGACCGCCTGCCCGCGCACCCCGCCCGCGGACGCCACGCCTGCCGAGCTGCTTCTCGAGGCCGCCGGGCGCGAGCTGGACGCGCAAAGCCCAAACATCGCCGCTGTGCTGCTGTGGCTTCGCGCCGTCCGCATCCGGCTGCTGGCCGAGGCCGCGCGGCAGGGGCGTTTTTCCGGCGCGCTCTGCCCGCCCGGCGTCTGGCAGGATGAGGATGTATTCGCCGCCCTGCAAACCGCGCTCGCGCCGACGCACCTGAGCGCTCTGCCCCTGTGCGGCGCGTGGTTCGCGGGTTCGGCCTTCAGCGCGTCGGTCAGCGCGTTCGTCGATGCGCGGGACGCGGACGACGCGCTGATCGCCCGCGCGTGGCTCGAGGATGACGACGGCAGGCGCCTTGCGACGCTCAAGCGCCCCTGCCCGCCGCGCGGCGGCGAAATCGGCATTTTGGAATGTGCCCTGCCGAGCGCCGCCTGCGTGCTGACGCTGTGCGCCAGCCTTTCCAAAGGCGCGGAAATCATCGAGCAGAGCCAGATTCCCGTCTACGTCGGCGTAAACGGGATGCTGGAAGCGGCGTTTTAAGCGCCAAAACAAATGGGCGCGCTTTTCGCGCGTCCATTCATTTTTTCCGATCAAAGCAGCCCCTCAAATAACCGTTTTCCCGAAACCGCATCGTACACAGCCAAGCAGAAGTCGATGTCTCCCTTTCCTGCTGTCTGAACGCGCCACACGGGGCAAAGCTCATAGCTAGCCTTCGTTCCCGTTCCGTGCCGAATGCACAGATTCATCAGACGCATTTCAAATTCTTCCGAATCGCTTGCGTACGGATTGTTTTTTAAATCTTCACGAGCGATTGCCTGAATGGCTGATTTGGGAAGCGCATCTGCCTTCCGAATATCGCTCAAATCAAATGCGTAAGCAAAATCCAAAAAAACAAGTCCTTCTTTAGATAGTACAAGACAGGCCTTAACAGGAATAATCGAATCTGATGAATCCACAGAGCCGTGTATACCCCGCGCATCCCCCTCTGTGCAGACGGGAACGCCGCCGATATTCAGCCGCATTTCCACATAATACAACCCGTTTTCCACTTCACTCGGCAATTCCCGATAGAAATATCGCCACACGTTCCTTTCCCGATATAGCGTTTGATGGATTCTTTTAAGCTGCTTGCCCGTATACCCGTACAGGCTGACCACCTCAGCCCTGCAAATTTCGGATTGAATTAGCGATTCCATCAGCTTAAGTGCCGTTTGCTCCGCTTCATCTCTGCTCAAATCATCCAACTCTGCGATATACGCCTCTTCACCCGCCTGCCTGACCTGTCCATCTCTTTCGGTTGCCCGTGCAGGATAAGACGTCAGTTCAAAAAGCTGATTGGCCGAATCATTAAGCTTATACAAAATTCTGCCCGATGAAAGATACAGGTTTTCACCTTTTTCGTTTGAAATACTGACGCTGTCCTCACCTTTTAAAACGTTTTTCTTCGTTTCGGTGTATTGTGACAATTGGGTATAGGCTTCTTTCCATGCATATTGAGTATAACGGATGGTGCCAACATAAATAGCTTGATTTTCGGATTCAAACCGCGGCGTTTCGTCAGAAATCGCTCCTTCGCTCTGCTCGGTATTCACCGTTCTTCCCGTCTCGGACGCAACCCCTTCGACACTTTGCCAAACAGCAGGCCCTTCTGCTAAAACCGACGATTCGCCTGTTTCATCCGGCTGTTTCCCCATTTTCCTTATGACGACCAGAACCGCCAGTCCAACAGCAACTAATACCACAAGCACTCGACAGGCTTTGCGCCATCCGTTCATGTTCATTCCACCTTCTTCATCCGAATTTCGTGCGTATCAAACCGCCGCTTTTCCCAGCACTCATACGCGCGGAGGGTGTAGCGGTCAGCCTTTTCGCTGAGCGACAGCGTGCCGATCTGCCGGAAATGCGTGTCGTCCACGGGCTCGACCGATCCCACACCGGAAAACCCCTCTTTCAGCCGCTGGTCATACGGCTGTTCTTCCCTGCTGTTCGGGTCGATAAATTCAAACCAGAGGCCGTCGTCCGTCTGCGCAAATTTTTCAGCGTCCACAACGGCGTACTCGATGGCATAATCCATTTCCAGCGGCTTGGTCGTCACCGTCACCCGATCAACCCGAACGCCGACGCTCTCGTATTCGACAGGCTCGACGCTGACGAGCGTTTCTTCATCTACGGCGGATGCTTTCGCCGTGAAACGGAACTTCAATTCCACAATCGGTTTCTGGTTCACGTTCATCTTACCGTCTTTTTCCTCATACTTGAACGCCCGGACGGACACCGTGATTTCGCGTTCCGCCTTTTCCTGTTCAAACACGATGGATTCGTAAAACGTCAGCGTTCCGTCGTCCTGCAAATGGGCTTCGCAAGACGTATTCTGATCGTCGTTTTCGTCATAGACGCTTGCCACGATATAATACGCATCCGTATACCCTTCCTCTCGATAGACCTCCAGAATGGATCGGTCATCCGTCTCGCTTTCATCGTGTCTCAGCCACGCCCATTTTTCCTCGTCCAAGCCGTAATCAAGACCCGTAAGCAGCGGCTTTTCGCCGTCCATGTTGATATCCACCGTCGCCCACAGCCTGTGGCCGTCATAAACGACTTCGCGCACCGCGGCGTGCAGGCCGTCCCGCTCGTCCGACGCGATATCCGTCTGCACATAGTCGCCGGCGTTTTCGGGAAGCGTCGCTTCCGAATAACTGAGAAAATCGAGCACACCCTTGCGGTTGGCCACCGCCAGCGCGACGGCCACAACCAGCACGCCGACCAGCGCAAACGCCAGCGCCGCGGAAAATTTACGTTTCATTTTCGGTCTCCTTTCCTCGCTGCCGCGCATCGCGCAAAGCGCCCTGGCGCGCAGCGCCGGGGAGAGGCGCACAGCGTTCATCGACTCGCGCAGCGCATCCGAAATTTGGCTTTCCTTCATGCGTCCTTTCCCCCTTCCATGTCGATTTGAAGCATCGCCCGCGCGCGCCGCAATCTGCTGGATACGGAATTCTGCGGAGTGTGCAGCGCCTCGGCGATTTCACGAATTTTCATCTGCTTATAGTAAAAGAGCACGACGGTTTCGCGGTATTTATCCGGCAGCGCCAGCACGGCGGCCGTCATTTCGCGCAGGCGTTCATCCTCCTGCCCGGCCAATTCCGGCATGACCTCCAGCGGCACGCTGCGCCTGCGCATGCGCATCCAGCCGGTTCTGAGCATATCCCGGCAGGTATTCACCGCGATATGAAACAGCCACGTCTTTGCGCCGCTCTCCCCGCGAAAGCCCGGCAGCGCGCGCCACGCTTTCACCATCGTCTCCTGAAACGCATCCTCGGCGAGCTGCCGGTCGCCCAGATAGAGCAGGCAGAGCCGAAGCAGTTCGTCTCCGTAGGCGTCTATCAGCGTTTCCGCCGTCCACGCCCGCATGGGTTCAGTCAAAGGGAATCCCTCGCTTTCCTCACCCGGCGCGTCCGCCGAGCGACTTTTTCTGTTTCCTTCGTGTTTCACCTGTATAGACGATGGGAAGGGCGCGTTTTGTTGCACCCGCGAAATTTTTTCTTTGACGGCGGATGTCTCGTCCGCCGACGCAGATAACGGACGCAGCATTTTTCATCATTGACAAGTACCAAAAGAGGCTGTCAAGCTTCAAAACCGAACATTCAAGAAACAATATCTAAGCATTTTGGAATATGGGGCTTTTCCCCATCGCCCCACCAAAGGGCTTTCCGGTCGCCCTTTGGAAACCTTCGGGCAAAAATACTTATTTTTATTCTTGAAATATTGGTTTTGTTAGACTGACAGCCTCATTTTACCTTTACAGTTCGATTTTCCTCTCTTCGCCCAGCCTGACCGCCCCGCCCATTTCGATGCGCGCGGCGCGCCCGCCCGCCATGGCGACGCGGGCCTCCAGCCGACCGCCGGGTTCGTCGAAGGCGAAGACGTGCGTGCCGTCCGCAAAGCGCCGCGCCAGATACCACGCCAGCGCGACCGTGCCCGAGCCGCAGCTGCTCTCCCACACGCGCGTATCGGTCGCGGGCACATAGACCAGCGGGGTCATCCGCCCGCCCTGAACGAAGAGCACGCCCTGCGCATCCTGCCCCGGCATGGCGGCCAGCACGCGCTCGGCCAGCTCCGGCGACGGCGCTTCGTTCAGCAGCAGCGCGTGGTCGATGCCATCCATGCGCACCAGCGGAATATCCCGCCCGTCCGCACAGAGCCTGTCCAGCGCGCAGGGCAGGGGCATCTGCGCGTAAGCGCGGCCGCTCGCAGGCTCGATCTCCACCGGAACGGGGTTTCTCGCCCCGCTGATGGCGACGGAGAGCCGCGTTTCGCCCCGCCCGCGCACCCCAGCGGCGTAACAGGCAAACGCGCGCGCCGCGTTGCCGCAAAACTCGCCGCCCATCATGCACAGGCGCGGAAATTCGCCCGTCAGGGAATCCTCCTCCGCAAAGCCGACCTGTTCAAAGTCCTCCGGGCAGCGCGCCATCATTCGGGCGGCGACGGCGGCGCGCGCCTGCGGCGCGACGGGCGAAAGGACGATGGCGGTCAGGTTTCCGGCCGGATCTGCGGGAATATAGCGGACGATCATGGCGCGATTCCTCCGATGCTTTAGCGTTGTAAAGCATTATAGCGCATTTTCCCCCGCATGGCAAGCCGGTTCATCCCTCAAGAACCGGCAGATAAAACGTCGCGTAAAAATAGATGTGCTCCTGATGGTTCTCCGTCGCCAGATGCAGCCCCAGATACGGCTGATCCTCCGCGATGGCATAGCCCGCCTTCTGCCCGATTGCCGTCAGCTCCGGCATGGCCTCGTCGTCCCACGGCTGGCAGGCAAAGCGATGGATGAGCCGAATGCAGCGCGCCGGGGTGAGCGGCCGCGTGTGCGCAAGCGGCAGGTTCCACGCCGCGCAGGCCTCGTCGTTCGCGCAGAGGCGGAAATCCCGTTCGCTTCCCGGCGCGCTTTTGCGGGCGAAGCTGATGCGCGTATCAGGCATGGCGGCGATGAACTGTTCCAGCGAATCGCGGCTTTTGAAATCCACAAAATCCAGCTCGCTGAGCGACGGGCTGAGCATGTGAAGAAGCGGCCTCTCGCAGAGCGTCGGCTCGTCCAGATGGCGCTGCGCATAGGCCAGCCGCGCCTCAAACGCACCGAACGCCTCTGCGCGGCGGCGCAGCAGCGCGCTCTGTTCCAGCAGCATATCCCGCCGCGCGAGCGTCTGCCCGCGCAGGCCGGAAAGATCGTCCTCCTTGAAAAAATGCGTGACGATATCCTGCACGGAGAAATCCGCCTGCCGGTATTTTTTGAACGACAGCAGCAGGATGAGCTGATCCTCGTCGTAATAGCGCGTGCCGTTTTCGCTCTTTTTCGGGGTGACGACCCCCTCCTGCTCATAAAAGCGAAGCGCCTGCGTGGTCAGCCCCAGCAGCCGCGCAACCTCGCCGATTTTGTAATCCGTCACGGCCTTTTTTCCCCCTTTCCGCGCCCGATGCGCCGCGCCGCCGCCCGAAGCCCCAGCGCAATCGACGCGCCGGCGGTGTCGATCATCACATCGACGGGGCTTGGGCCGCGCCCGTCGGAAAAGCACTGGTGAAACTCGTCGCTGGCCGCATACGCCGCGCAGACCATCAGCGCCGTGATCGCCGGACGTTTCGCGCCGCTCAGGCCGAGCGCATGCGCCCACAGCCAGAAGAGAATCGCGTACTCGCCCATGTGCGCGCCCTTGCGAATCACAAGCTCCAGCGTGTCCGTCGGAATCCGCGCCGCCGTCTGCGCCCCCAGCACGAAGGCCAGCGCCCTTTCGACCAGCTCGGTCACAAAACCGCTCTGCGCGCCGGAAACGTCGCCCGACATTTCGGACATCATAAAAATCACCATCATCCAGAGGACGCAGAGCGCCCACGCCGCCGCCTTTTTCATTCCGCCAACCCTTTCTCTTCCGTCATTCGTTGGCATCATCATAGCACAGGGCGGCGGAAAAAGAAAGCCGCGCAAACCTTTCTGCCGCGCGAAAATCCGCTGCGCGCCAAAATTGGCAAAAAACGCTTGAGTTTTCATCATCTTCTGGGTATAATGAAGGGAGAAAAAGCTACCCTGCGTCCGCCCCGGGCGCGTAAACTCTGATTATCGGAGGGCATATTATGAAAAACAAATGGATCGCGGCGCTCGCTCTGGCGGGCCTGCTTTTGACCACGGGCGCTTATGCCGAAAGCACGCCGTCGGAGACGGCCGCGCCCGTTCAGGCGGAAGCGGCGGCCGAGCCGCAGCATCAGCTCAAGGTCACGACCAAATACCGCTATTTCATCAGCCAGTATCACTACATCCGCGAGCGCAAGGTCTCCTATTTCGACAACGTGTACGCCTATAACCACGGCGAATACGGCCTGACCCCGTTCGCCAGCACCGTGCCGGAGGAATACTTCGTCGCCGACGAAAACGGCACGCTGGCCATCGCGCCGATCGTGCTGGATATCACCGATGCGATGCGCGAGCGCCTCTACGGCGCGGACGTGGGCGAAACCGCGCTCTACTACGGCCAATACTGCCAGCGCGAGAAGGATCGCAAGGGCGTATGGGGCTACACCGGCATCCACGAGGGCATCGACTTCGTGAACGTCAAGGGCGCGCCGCTGTACGCGATTTTGGGCGGCGAGGTGACGCGCGGCACGGATAAAAACGGCACCGTCGCCATCTACAACGCCGAGTACGACATCACGCTGCTGTATCTGCACTGTGAAAACAGCATCGTCCGCCGCGGCGACACGGTTGAAGCGGGCGCGATGATTGCCAAAGAGGGCAAGAAGAACATCAAGGGCGGCGACAAGACGCATTACACCCATGTGGAGCTGCGCAAGGGCCGCCACACCTCCTCCAGCCCGTACCGCGACATCGTGCTGACCAGCGACTGCCCCTACGCCGTGATGCAGCAGGCGCTGGGCGTGGTGGAATCCGGCCGTCAGCCGATCACCGCCGCCGCCGTGACACAGGCGCAGCGCATGCGCGAGGAAGCCGAAGCGAAGGCCAAGGCCGAAGCGGAAGCCGCGCAGCGAGCCGCCGAGGAAGAGGCGAAGGCCAAGGCCGAAGCGGAGCTCAATTCGGATATCACGATCGTGGACAACCTGCCGGGCACGAACGCGGGCTACGGCTTCAGCGACGCAACGACCGCGCCGCAGGCCACCGCGACCCCTGTGCCGGAGGCCACGCTGCCGCCGACCAACCCCTAATTGAATTTTTCCGGACAGCAAAGGCCCGCAAAGACGCGACATAGCGACGAGAGGGCCTTTTTCTATTTCGAAAAGGAGGGATGCGCTTGGTTCGCGTTCTGCGCTATCCATACCTGACCGGCGCGGCCTGCCTGTGCGCCATATCGTGCGCCGTCGCCCGCGATCTCTGCGTCGGCAAGGGGCTGCTCGGCTGGTCGCGCGTGCTGCTGGTCTGCACGTTCGTGCTGCTCGGGCTTTGTTTTGCGCTGCTTTCCTGCCGCTTCTTCGCGGATGAATTGGGCGTGGGCGTGGGCTTTCTGCTGCGCGTCCGCCGCACGCCGTGGCACGAGCTGGCCTCCGTCGGCGTGCTCAGCTGCAACAGCCGCCGAACCTATCTCTATGGCCTGTATCAGGGCTCGAACGGCTTTTTGGAGCTGCTGCACCGCGCACCCGGCTGCGGAAGCTGGGGCTTCGTCGTGCCGACCAGCCGGCGGCTGGTCAGCGCCGTGCTCGATCTCTGCCCGGAGACCATCGACTTCGCGCCCGCGCCGCGCAAGCATCCCGTCAATCCCCTCCGCCCGCTCTGGCGGCAGGCCGCCATGTACATGCTGCTGCTCATCCCCGGCGCGGCGCTGGCGTTCTTCACCGGCGCGATGATGCTTCTGCGCGCCAGCGAATTGGCTCTGCCCCTCTCCGTCGTCGGCCTGACGCTCGCCGCCTGCGGCATGTTCGCCGCGGGGCTTTTCCTGCTCTATCGCGCAATCGTCGCCGTCACCACCTGCCCGTGGATCAACGAGGAGGGCGTCCGCGCGGGCGTGGGCGTCTATATGCCTTGGGAGGACGTGCATTTCGGCTATGTCCACCGCCGCGCGCAGGTCAGCGGCATGTTTCTGCTCTCTCAGCCGCTGGAAACGGCGGGCAGGCACGGCGAACAGGCGGTTTACTGCCTCTCCCTGCCGGATACCTCCACCCTGCTGCTGGCCTATCTGACGTATTGCCCCTATGCCGAGAAGGGGATCAGCGTTTGAAACGTTCAAATCAGCGCTTTTCGATCTATAACACAAAGAACTATTCAAATCCGCCGGATTTGAATAGTTCTTTGTGTTATTTTATCTAATTATCGCTCCAATTTATCAAAACAAACGATTTTGAAGTTTAAATTCAAATCAACAGTCTTGTTTTTTTGCTCGAATTTATGGCATACTATAAATCTAAGAGGTGAGACGATGAAGAAGTATACAGATATGCGAATCTTTGCGCTTGAGCATGGCGGAATTCGAAGCGCGGATGTTCAAAGCGAGTTATCCGCTCGATATCACAGTCCCGCAACATGGCGGCTTCCTTTCAAAATTGGTGAAGCAAACGCCTTCATTATGATGAATCCTGAACTCACAAGTTTGATTTCATCAATCAATAAAAGAAATATGCATTTGCTTCTGCTTAAACAAACCATTCCTAAAAGCGCCATTGAGCAATTTGCCATCAGTTCTATGATTGAAGAAATTCAACAAACGAATGAGGTAGAGGGCGTTCACAGCACGCGCCATGAAATCCGTGATGCCGTCGATGCCGTTCAAAACCCAAAATCAAATAAGCGTTTCATCGGCATGGTTAGAAAATACTCGATGCTTGTCGCTCAAGAGGATATTCCGCTCCATACCAGCATGGATATCCGCAATCTGTATAATCAATTCATCCTCGACGAAGTCGTTCGGGAAAATCTCGAAAATGCACCGGAAGGACTGATTTTCCGAAGTGGTCCTATCAAAGTCGTTTCTTCCAGCGGTCAGATTATCCACGAAGGGCTTTTCCCTGAAGGTAAAATTATAGAAGCCATGGATCAGGCTTTAGCTATTTTACATACCGAAGAAATGGATATCCTCATCCGCGTTGCTGTCTTTCACTATCTTTTCGGCTATATCCATCCATTTAATGACGGAAATGGAAGGATGACTCGTTTTATCAGCAGTTATATGCTTTCAAAAGACTATGACGAATCCGCGTGTTTACGTATTGCATACATCATTAAAGGCCATCGTGCCATTTATCAAAACATTTTTCGAGATACGAATGATAAACGCAACATGGGCGATCTAACCCGGTTCACAACAGAATTTTTACGTTTTTTTGATATGGCTTTAGATGACTCTTATCAAACGCTAAACGAAAAAAATAAGCAATACAATCACTATCGATCACGGCTTGCGCTTTTACTCAATGAACGAAATGTTTCACTTGATAATGCTTTTCAAAATATGTTAAATTCTATGCTTGAACTTGAACTTTTCGGCCACTCCGAAAGCGATATCAAACAGTTGGCTTCTATCTCCGAAAAATCTGATATAACGGTGAAACGATTCTTTGAAAAAATGGGCGATCTCATTCTGGTAAATAAACATCAGAAAAAATACTTTTTTTCGATTAACATGTCCTTACTTGAAGAATAAAGAAAATTGAGCTGTCAGTTTTAAGCCGAATGTTTCTAAAAACGCACAAACATAAATAATAACAAACTTATGTGCTCAAAATCTTTTCAATTCGACTCTTTACCTTTTCATACGCCAAATTCGGTTTTTTTCAAAATCATCATCCCAAATGTAAAATTCAGATAATCCGCTCTTAGGCAAAAACATGCTACTAGAAGATGCACGGAGTTCAGGAAACACCTCGGAAGAAGCATCTTTTTGCTCTTGTCCAGCAATCAAGCAGAACACAAATTCGATTCATTTCCGTTTCAAACGACAATAAAAGATGCGAGTCGGTCATTCCTTCTCGCATCTTTTTTATATTTTTCAGCCTTCGGCAAACGGCGCGCGGGTTTACCCCGCCTTGATCAGAACAGCCCCGTGATCTTTCCGTCGTCGGTCACGTCGATATTGACGGCGGCGGGCACCTTCGGCAGCCCCGGCATGGTCATAATATCGCCGGAGAGCGCGACCACAAACCCCGCGCCCGCGCTGACCCTGACGCTGCGGATGGTGAGCGTAAAGCCTTCCGGCGCGCCGAGCTTCTTCGGGTCGTCGGAGAAGGAATACTGCGTTTTAGCGATGCAGACCGGCATCCTTCCGCAGCCCTCGTCGGTGAGCTGCTTGAGGGTCTTCATCGCGGCGGGCGTGAAGGAAACGTCCTTCGCGCCGTAGATGCGCGTCGCAACGGCGCGAATCTTATCCGACAGCGGCATGTCATCCGGATAGGTGAAGGTGAACGCGGCGGGATCGGCGTGGCTCGCCTCCTCCATCACCAGCTTGGCCAGCTCGCGGCCGCCCTCGCCGCCCTTCGCCCAGACCTCGCAGAGCGCGACCTTCGCGCCGGTTTCAGCCGCCGCGCGGCGAACCAGCTCGATCTCCGCGTCGGTGTCGCTGGTAAAGCGGTTGAGCGCGACGACCGGGCGCAGCCCCCAAACCTCGCGGATGTTGCGCAGATGGCGGCGCAGGTTCGACAGGCCGCGCTCCAGCGCTTCAAGGTTCTCCTCGCCCAGCTCGGCCTTCGCCACGCCGCCGTGGCTCTTGAGCGCGCGAACCGTCGCCACCAGCACCACCGCGCTGGGCACGAGGTTCGCCATGCGGCACTTGATGTCGATAAACTTTTCCGCGCCGAGATCCGCGCCGAAGCCCGCCTCCGTCACCACGACGTCGGCCAGACGGAGCGCCGTCTGGGTCGCGATCACGGCGTTGCAGCCGTGGGCGATGTTGGCGAACGGGCCGCCGTGCACGAACGCGGGCGTGCCGATCAGCGTCTGCACGAGGTTCGGGCGCAGCGCGTCCTTGAGCAGCGCGGCCGCCGCGCCCTGCGCGTGGATATCCCCGGCGGTCACGGGCTGATCGTCGTATGTGCGGGCGACGACGATGCGGGCGATGCGCGCCTTGAGGTCGGCGATGGAGGACGCGAGGCACAGCGTCGCCATGATCTCGCTGGCGGTGGTGATGTCAAACCCGTCCTCGCGCGGCGTGCCGTTGGGCTTGCCGCCGAGGCCGTCGATGACGCTGCGGAGCTGCCGGTCGTTCATATCCATGCAGCGCTTCCACGTCACGCGGCGCGGGTCGATCCGGCAGGGGTTGCCCTGCTGGATGCTGTTGTCCACCATAGCGGCGATCAGGTTGTTCGCCGCGGTGATGGCGTGCATGTCGCCGGTGAAATGCAGGTTGATATCCTCCATCGGAACGACCTGCGCATAGCCGCCGCCGGCCGCGCCGCCCTTCACGCCGAACACCGGGCCGAGGGACGGCTCGCGCAGCGCGAGGCAGGCGTTATAGCCCTCCAGCCGCAGCGCGTCGGCCAGACCGATGGAAACGGTGGTCTTGCCCTCTCCGGCGGGCGTCGGGTTGATGGCGGTGACGAGCACCAGCCTGCCCTTCTGCGGGAGATCCTTCAGCGCGATGTGATCGACCTTCGCCTTGTAGCGGCCGTAAGGTTCGAGCATTTCCTCGGGGATGTTGAGCTTGTCGGCAATCTTTCCGATGGGCTGCATCTCGCAGGACTGGGCGATTTCAATATCGGTCAACATAGACATCCTCCTTAGCCAAACGAAAAATAAGACAAAGATTGGATGATTTGATTATAATGGAAAAATGAAACGGATGCAACCGATTGCGAACGTTCACCCGCTTCTTTTTCCGCGGGCAAAATCCCCCGAAAAACAGGAATAGATAGATCATCTGTCAATTCCGGGCGAAAATCACCCTCTTTTTCTTGCTTTTTGCTTTTCAACGTGATAAGATATTTCAAACGCTTTTCCGCGATAAAGGATCAGGTTTTCCCCTTGACGATTTGAAAACCGAAAGGCGAATTGATTTTTGTAGGAGGCTTGTCTTATGGAACGTGTGTTCAACTTCGCGCCCGGCCCGTCCATGCTGCCGCTGCCCGTGCTCGAGCAGATTCAAAAGGAGCTGCTGTGTTACGGCAGTACCGGCATGTCCGTAATGGAGATGAGCCACCGATCCAGCATGTATCTGGATATCTTCAACCAGACCGTCGCCGACCTGCGCGAGGTCATGGCCATTCCGGATCACTACAAGGTGATCTTCCCGCAGGGCGGCGCGACCGCCATGTTCGCGGCCGTCGCCATGAACCTGATGGACGGCGGCCATGCCGATTACGTCGATTCCGGCAACTTCGCGCACAATGCGCTGGTCGAGGCGCAGAAATACGGCGCGGTCAACGTCGCCGGTTCCTCCCGCGCGGAAAATTACACCCATATTCCGGATTATACGCTCTCCCCGGATGCGAAATACGTCCACATCACGACCAACAACACGATTTACGGCACGCGCTGGGATCACATTCCCGACACGGGCGACGTGCCGCTGGTCGCGGACATGTCCTCCAACATCCTCAGCGAGGTCTACGATGTGCGCAAATTCGGCGTGATCTACGCGGGCGCGCAGAAAAACGTCGCGCCTGCGGGCGTGGTCATCCTGATCGTGCGCGAGAATCTGCTCGGCCGCGCACTGCCGATCACGCCGAAGGTCATGGATTTTGCCAAGCTCGCCGCGGCGGACAGCATGCTGAACACGCCGAACTGCTTCGGCATCTACGTCGCGGGGCTGACCTTCAAGTGGATCAAGGCGCAGGGCGGCGTCGCGGCGCTGGAAGCGCGCAACATCGAAAAAGCCAAGCTGCTGTACGATTATCTGGACGAGAGCAAGCTCTTCACCGGCACGGCGCAGAAGCGCGACCGCAGCCGCATGAACGTCACCTTCGTCACCGGCGACGCGGCGCTGGACGCGAAATTCGTCAAGGAGGCCGCCGCGCAGGGGCTGGTGAACCTCAAGGGGCACCGCATCGTCGGCGGCATGCGCGCCAGCATCTACAACGCCATGCCCGTCGAGGGCGTGCAAAAGCTCGTCGATTTTATGAAGCAATTTGAGACGGAGAATTAAGCCATGAACTATCAGATTCAAACGCTGAACGCGATTTCCCCCGCGATTTACACCCAGCTCGGCGAACACTACCACGTCAGCGACAGCGCCGGGCAGCCGGATGCGATTCTCGTCCGTTCGGCCTCCATGCACGACCTGCCGCTTGCGCCCTCCGTGCTGAGCATTGCGCGCGCGGGCGCGGGCACGAACAACATCCCCATCGACGCATGCACACAGGCGGGCGTCTGCGTGTTCAACACGCCGGGCGCGAACGCCAACGCCGTCTGCGAAATGGTGCTGGCGGCCATGCTGCTCTCCTGCCGCGACATCGTCGGCGGCGTCGAGTGGGCGCGCGGCCTGAAGGGGCAGGGCGACGGCATTGAAAAAGCCGTCGAAAAGGGCAAAAAGGCGTTTGTCGGCCCGGAGCTGCGCGGCAAAACGCTCGGCGTCATCGGCTTGGGCGCCATCGGCGTGCTGGTTGCCAACGCGGCCGTCGCGCTGGGCATGAACGTCGTCGGTTACGACCCGATGATCTCCGTCGAGCATGCGTGGAAGCTCGCGCAGAGCGTCCGGCACGAAAATTCGCTCGACGAGCTGTTCGCCGCCTGCGATTTCGTCACCGTGCATGTGCCGATGACCGATAAGACCCGCGGCATGATCGGCCGCCGGGCGCTGTCGCTGTGCAAAAAGGGCGTGCGCATCATAAATTACGCGCGCGGCGGGTTGGTTGACGAGGCCGCGCTGCTCGAAGCGCTGGCGGATGGCCGCGTCGCCGCCTACGTCACAGATTTCCCCTCCGACGCGCTGCTGGGCGCAAAGGGCGTGATCTGCACCCCGCATCTGGGCGCGTCCACGCCGGAGAGCGAGGAGAACTGCGCCGTCATGGCCGCCGCGCAGACGCGGGATTTCCTCGAATCGGGCATCATCCGCAACAGCGTGAACCTGCCCGCCGTGGACGTCGCGCCGGTCAGCAAGCCGCGCCTGTTCTGCATCCACGAAAACGTGCCGAACGTCCTCGGCTCGATCACCTCCGCCGTCGCGGGATTCGGGCTGAACATCTCCGATCTGGTCAACCGTTCGCGCGGAAACATCGCCGTCTCCGTCGTGGATTTGGACGACGCGCCGTCTGAAAAGCGCGAAGCGCTGACGCAGGCCGTGAAAAACATCGCGGGGATGAAGCGCGTCCGGCTGCTGGGCGTTTGAGCGGGCGGCTTTACGCCGTCTTTCATATGTGAATAAACCAAATCAGCCCTCCGTATGCTTTGCCGCATACGGAGGGCTGACTGTTCTTTATATTTTATTCTATCGTCCTTATGCCCTTTGCTTGGCCGGCGACAGCAGATACCGAATTTCAAAGCCCTTGGACAGGTTGCCGCTGAGCCGGAGCTGGCCGCTCAAATAGAGCTTATCGACGGTCACAAAGCCGCGCGCCATGGCCAGCAGATTGTCAAAGCTGCAATGCACATAGGCTTCCGCGTCGCTCGCGGAGGTCGGCTCGACCTGCATGCCGTTTTCATTGAAGCGGATGGTGAACGTGCCCGCGCCGCGCCCGATGATGGTGATTTGCACCACGCGTTGGTAGCCGCTCTCGTGCCGGACGCGGTTGGTGCGCTCGTTTTCCATGTAGCAGTGGCGAAGCTGGTCAAAGGCCTCCTCAAATGGAATCGGCTCGCCCGCGCCCGCGCCGCCGCAGATATCCTCATACATGCGGTTATAGCGCTCGGCGCTCTTGTCCCACGAGAAATCCTTCTTCATGCAGCGCACGCGCAGGCGGTCAAACATCGCCTCGTCGCCGAAATAGAGCTTGACGGCCTCCGAAATCGCCAAATACAAATCCTTCGCCTGATAATCCGAAAACGCGAAGCCGTCGCCGATGCCGTCAAAATCCTTATAGGCGCGCACGGAGTCCTTGAGGCCGCCCGTCTCGTGAACGATCGGCACGGTGCCGTAGCGCATGGCCATCATCTGCGACAGGCCGCACGGCTCAAACCGCGAGGGCATCAGATACATATCCGCGCCCGCGAACACGGCGCTGGCCGTCGGCTCGTTGTAATCGCTGGAGAAACCGAGCTGCCCCGGCCACTGCGCCTTCGCCCAGTTGAAATATTCGATGTACTTCGGGTCGCCCTGGCCGAACACGATGAGCTGAACGCCCATATCCATCAGCTGCGGCAGAATCTCGCGGATCAGCTCGATGCCCTTTTGCTCAACCAGCCGCGCGACACTGGCCAGCAGCGGCCACTCGCTCTCCTGATTCAGCCCGAACAGGCGCTGGATCTCGCGCTTGCAGCGCGCCTTGCCGGTTCGATCCTCGACAGTGAAGTGATACGGCACGAGCGGGTCGCTCTCCGGGTTGTAATGCGCCACGTCGATGCCGTTGAGGATGCCGTAGAGCTTGTGATCCACCAGATCGACCACGCCTTGCAGGCCGTGGGCAAAGTAGGGATAATGCAGTTCGCGCGCGTAGGTCGGAGAAACGGTCGTCACCGCGTCCGCCATCAGCATCGCGCCCTTCATCAGGTTGATATCCTGCCGCCCCTCAAACTCATAGCTCAGGCCGCCGTGATACCAGCCGGACGGCAGGGCGAAGATCGATTCCATTTCGCTCTTGCCGAACTGCCCCTGATAGGCGATGTTGTGAATGGTATACACCGTCTTGATCCGGGAAAGCTCCGGCCGCAGCACCGCGTCGTTTTTGAGATAGAGAATCGCCAGCGCCGTTTCCCAGTCGTTGCAATGCAGAATATCGGGCAGCGCGCCAAATTCCGGCAGCAGGTCGATCACCGCGCGGCAGAAGAACGCGAACCGCAGCGAATCGTCGCCATAGCCGTACAGGCGCGGCCGGTGGAAGAGATGCTCGTTGCCGATGGCGTACACCGGCACGCCGTTCAGCGCGCCGCGGTACAGCGAGCAGGCGAGGCTGCGCTGGCCGAGCGTGACGGAACAGGTCTTGACCAATTCAAACTGATCGCCGCAGTTTTCCTGCGTAACGCGATACATCGGGATGACGATGGCCATGTCGTCGCCCGTTTTTTGAAGGGCCGGGGGGAGGGAAAACGCCACATCCGCCAGACCGCCGGATTTGCTGAAGGGAGCGCATTCGCTTGAAACAAACAGAATTTTCATAGGCCGGCTTTCCTTTCGCATGCTGTAACTGTCTCTATTTTACAGATTGCGCGGGAATAAGTCAACGACTTCACCAATTTTACAAAGATTCTTTCATCATTTCTGCAAAAAAGCGGGCGTGCAATGCACGTCCGCCTAACTCCCTCAGTCACGGCTGTGCCGTGTCAGACCTTCGGCGTTCCGCTTGCCTGCCTCCCGCACCGCGGGCGACAAGCTCCACGCCCTCGAAGAGGGAGCTCCTTGATTCGGTTATTTTCCGTCTAAGCGATCAATCGCGTGGGTGCATCCCTATGACGGGTATGGCGGCACATCAAAAAAAGCGGGCTAAGCCCGCTGCAAGCACCTTCCGGAAGGAAAGGCGCTCCTTGTTCAATTCAGACCCAGATGATTCTCGATTCTGGCCACGCGCGCCGCCAGATCGCTTTCGGAAACGCCGGAAAACGTCGCCGTGCGCTTGACGTCCGTGCGCGCGAGGAGATAGTCGCTGGAAACCTCCAGCGTATCCGCCAGAAGGCACAGCGTTTCCAGACTCGGCTGACGCAGACCGCGCTCATAAAGCCCCACGGTGTTGAGGCTCTTGCCGATGATATCCGCCAGATCCTGCTGACTCATGTGTTTGGCTGTACGGGCAGCCTTCATCCGTTCACCAAACTTAACCATAAACGGCACCTCCATCGGAATGTTTGTTCACTATCTTGATGATGTGTTATAAGTATACATTTTTTATGAAAATCGTCTACGGACAAAATGCATGTTTTTTTTCAAATGCGGTGCTGTTTTCGCTTTTTTGCCGTTTTCCGCCCTGTTTTCCGGCGACAAGCCAGCCCGCGTCCTCCGCTCCTTTCGCCAGTCCCCGCCAAAGATGCATTGACCCGGCGGCAAAACATGATATAATCATTCCATACGGGTTTTCGTCCGATTATTTTTTCACAGATTCTGAATATCAGGGGGTTTTTATCGGTGCAGAATAAATCTGAAAACCATACAATGCGTGTGTTTTATCTGCTCGCCATCGTCTTTGTGGTGGATGGACACACGACAAACGGCCATCTGTTCGAGATGAACGGCCTGTTTCGCTATTACTCCTTCCACCTGATGATGTTCGCTTTCGGCTCCGGCTATTTCTTCAAATTGTACGGCGGCGTGCGCTCGGATTTGGCGCACCGGGCAAAAAAGCTGCTCGTGCCGCTGTATCTCTGGAATGCCGTTTACGGCGTGGGCGCGGCGCTTTTGCGCCGTTTCGGCGGGTTTGAGCTGGGCGCACCGCTTTCGCCCTACACCCTGCTGCTCGCGCCGATCACGGACGGCGAGCACTTCGTCTGGAACCTCGGCGCGTGGTTCATCTTTCCGCTCTTCTGCGCGCAGGTCGCCTACGCGCTGATCCGGCGGCTGTCCCGGCTGTGGCACGAAAATGAGGTGATGACCTTCCTGCTCTGCCTGATTCCCGGCTGCGCGGCGGTGCAGCTCTGCTTTGCGGGGCGGCAGGTCGCCCTTCCCCTCTGGCTGCTGCGCCCGATGATTCTCCTGCCGGGGCTTGCGGGCGGCCAACTCTATCGCCGCGTGCTGGAAAAGCGCGACAGCTTGCCCACCGTGCCGTATCTGCTCTGCCTCGTGGTGCTGCGCGTGCTGCTCTCCACCCGGTACGAGAGCCTCGCGTATCTGCTCTCCAACTGCTTGTATTTCGGCTGCGGCGCATTCGGCGTGTATGCGGGCGCGGCGTTGGCGATTGCGTTCTATCTGCGGATTTCCCGCCTGCTCGCGCCGCATATCGTCAAGAGCCGGTTCGCGCTGGCCATCAGCCGAAACACGTTCGATATTATGATGCATCACTACATGGGTTTCTTCGCGCTCGATTGCTTCTTCCTCGCGCTCAACGCGCTGGGGCTGGGCGCGGCAGATTTCAGCGTCCGCGCTTTCCGCACCGTGGCCAACTACATGTATGCGCCGAGCGGCCGCTCGGAATGGAACGCGCTGTATCTGCTCTGCGGGCTGGCGCTGCCGCTGGGGATCGCCCAATGCCTCGGATGGGCGAAAGCCGCGCTTGGGCGCGCCCTTTTCAGGCGGAGCGCGACGTAATCCGCCGCCCCGCTTTATTCCGTTTTATAGACGTCGTTTGAAAAAGCCGAACCTCCTCTTTAGAGGAAGCTCGGCTTTTTTTATGCGCTTACGCGCCTATACGGCGCGTTTCCGTCCGGATCAGGGCTGCTTGCCGATGTAAGCCAGAATGCCGCCGTCCACATAGAGGATGTGGCCGTTGACGAAGTTGGACGCATCGGAAGCGAGGAACACCGCCGGTCCCTGCAGATCCTCGGTCTTGCCCCAGCGCGCGGCCGGAGTCTTGGAGATGATGAACTGGTCAAACGGATGACGGCTGCCGTCCGCCTGACGCTCGCGCAGCGGCGCGGTCTGCGGGGTCTCGATGTAGCCCGGTCCAATGCCGTTGCACTGGATGTTGGCCTCGCCGTACTCGGAGCAGATGTTGCGGGTCAGCATCTTCAGGCCGCCCTTCGCCGCCGCGTAAGCGGAAACCGTCTCGCGGCCCAGCTCGCTCATCATGGAGCAGATGTTGATGATCTTGCCGTGGCCCTTCTTGATCA
>ERZ827423.902-NODE-902-length-33054-cov-9.035668_pt1 | contig 33054 bp, 47 predicted proteins | sample MGYA00519775_ERZ827423 | MGnify/ENA primary metagenome ERZ827423 (study PRJEB31778, sample SAMEA3449296) | human gut metagenome | biome: human gut; feature: human-associated habitat; material: faeces | place: United Kingdom | collected 2010/2012 ... | reverse complement strand
TGTTCAAAAGTTGGAATGTGTTTTTCAAACGATGCATCAACACTATTTGAAATTAACTTAACCATAGGTTCACCACAACAAGTGATTCCACACTCATCACAGGTACAGTCATTTATTACCTCAACCAATGCACCACATTTTAAACATTTTTTAATTATTAATTCATTTTTCATTTGTTTTCTCCTTTCTATAACAAATTTATAATTTAATTAAATAATTATTATTTAACTTCCTTTATACCTTTACTTATAATAATTAAAAGATATACCACCATTAACACTTCAGGAATAATAGCTATTAGATTAATTTCATTTATTTCAATGGCATCATATATCAAAAATATTATTGAAGCTAGAATAAATAATATTCTAAACAAATTAGTATTTTTTTTATCATATATTATATTTCCTAAGATAAGTGATCCAATAAACATTATAATCCAAAATATTACTATTTTTTGCACTAAGTATTTAACCACCAAGAAAGAAAAAACATAATACGATATTAGCATTGATATCATAAATAATGAATAAATAATACTAAATTCTTTTCTATTCTTAGTCTTAATAATTAAAAATGAACCTATTACCAACCAAATAATAACACCAGTAGATATCCACCCAAAATATTTTATTAAATTATCACCCGGTATAACATCTCCCCATTTTGAAAATACACCTATAACTATACCGAATACAACTGCTAATACCGACTTAATAATTATATTCTTCATTTTACTCCTACCTTCACTATATATTATACCATACTTTTAAAACAATAATAATTTTCACATAAAAAAACGACTTTATCCTATAAATTAAGACAAAATCGGTATCTTCTTGGCAGGGGATGAGAGAATCGAACTCCCAACAGTGGTTTTGGAGACCATTATTATACCATTTAACTAATCCCCTACAACAATTAAAATTATAACATTAAATTTTATTTTTTTCAATATTTACTTTAACATTTCATATAATTATTTAGATGAGGTGAATAATTATATGAGCATTATAAATTATACAACTAAAGAAAAAGAGTTACTTGCAAGACTTATGAGAGCAGAAGCACTTGGTGAAGGTGACCTTGGTATGCTTATGGTAGGTAATGTTATTATTAATCGTATAATTGGTGATTGTTTAACATTTAAAAAAATAAGAAGTATAACTGATGCTGTATATCAATCCCCTGGGGGATTTTCTGGAATTAATTCTTCATTATTTGTAGGAAGTCCTACAACAAAAGAATTACAGCTTGCTGATAGAATACTTCGTGGAGAGTATTATCACCCTGCCACTAATGCTTTATGGTTCTACGCTCCTAAAAAAGGGGCAACATGCCTTGCTTTATGGTACGATCAAAGAAATTCTGGAAGATATAAAAGTCACTGTTTTTATATTCCATATGAAGGAGTATGTAGACAAATACATTAAAAAGAAGAAAAATTTCTTCTTTTTAACTTGGTATAATTAATACTTGTCCGATACTTAAATCATCATTTTTTAAATTATTAACACTTTTTAACTTATCTATTGTTGTATTAAATTTATTTGCTATTTTATATAAACTATCTCCAGAAACAACTATATAAGTTTCATAATTACTTGTTTTGGGTATAAGTAAAGTTTGTCCTATATTTAATAAATTACTACTTAAATTATTATATGATTTTAAATCATTTACATTAATATCATATTTTTTTGCAATAGACCATAAACTATCTCCTTTTTGTACAATATATGTTATTTCATTAATAGGTTTTTCTATAGAGCCATTATTAGAATAATCTGGTATTATTAACTCTTGTCCAATACTTAAATTATTATTTTCTAAATTATTTGCTTTTTTAAGTTCATTTACCGTTATATTATATTTATTAGCAATAGAATATAGATTATCTCCTGCTTTTACAATATATACATTTTTTTCACTTTCAACTTTTTTTGGTATTAATATTTGTTGCCCTATTTGTAAAATAGTAGTACCTAAATTATTTAAATTAATTATATCATCGACACTTACCCCATAATTTGTAGCAATAGACCATAAACTATCTCCACTTTTTACAGTATAAACCTCATACTCACTCGGTGTTGCCTCTTCTTTTTTAGGGATTTTTAATATTTGTCCCACATTTAATAAGTTACTACTTAAATTATTCGCTGCTTTTAATTCATCTACCGTTATACCATATTTATTAGCTATCACATATAAACTGTCTCCTTTTTTAACAGTATATACATTTTCTCCTTTAGGTGGTGTATAAGGCACATTAGCATATTCTGCTACTGCTCTAACAACAGCTTCCGCATAATCTAGAACATTATTTTTTAATTGATTAACATCATCATTAGGTGAATCTAAAAACCCATATTCTACTAAAATTGGTTCAGTTTTACCTGTTTCACGATGTATAAAATAATAATCTTTCGAAGGATCAGTTGGATATCTTCTTTGATAATACTTCCTCATATTTTGCCCTTCTTTGCCAATTGATTCGAGCACACTCTTTGCTAATTTATCATTATTTCTTAAAGCATATATTACTTCAGCACCATCGCCACCACCTGCATTTATATGATTAGATATAACAACAACATCATCTCTATTGCCAAATGCATTAAGTATTCTTTTCACTCTTTCTTTATGACTTAATGTTTCATCTGTTGTCCTAGTCATATATGTAGGAATTCCTAAATCTTTAAATCTATCATTCATATACTTAGATATATTTAAAGTATAATTTTTCTCTATTATTCCATTTCCGCTTGCTCCAGAATCATCACCACCATGTCCTGCATCAATAACTATCCCTCTTATTTGTTTTCTTAATAAAAAATCCATTAATTTCATCTCCATTTAAATTTATCCTATATTAAGATATGCTTTAAACGAAAATTTGTTAATGAATTATTATTAATTCAAATCTAAAGTTTTATTAATAATATTTCTAACCTCATAAATTCTTTCATTCATAAACTCAGGATAATCTTTAAACCACTTTATATTAAGTGGCGATGGATGAGGCAACACTATTGTTAATTTCCCATTAATATAATTGTTTTTAAATACTAAATCATTAAATTTCTCTCTAGGAAAAAATACTTTTGCAGCCTTTGATCCAATAACTATATATAATTCATTATTTACATATTCTATTTCTTTTTTTACCCATTTTTCATAGCAAACCTTCGGAGGAACTCTATCATTCCCATTTTTATCTTTTCCTGGATAACAATGTGCAAGTGATGTTATATAAAAATTATTGGAATTATAAAATATTTCATCGCTTATTTTATACCAATCATATTTTAACTTTTTACCACTTAAATCAGTAAATGGTTTTAGTGTTTGATATACAGTTGCTGAGGGTGCTTGACTTATTTGAACTATCTTTGAATTAATATTTCCAAAAACAACAGGATGAGGTTCAAAACCAAATCTTTCTTTACAAATATCACATTTTTTTAATTCGATTATTAATTTATCAAAACAATCTATCATTTTTCACTATCTTTCATTAAATATGAAAATATTAAATATGCTGTTTTTAATGAATCATGTCTTATACTTCCATTTTCTATTTCATATATAAAATCCTCAATTATATTAGCATTTATATTTTCTTTATCTAATATAATTGGATCTTTTTGCTCTTCTGTTTGATATTTCTTTACTAGCTTTTCATCAATTTTCTTATTATTTGATAAAACAACATCAAGCTTACAACCCAAATACTTTTCAATTAAATTAACATGATCGCTAACTTTAAAATTATCTGTTTCTCCAGTTTGTGTAAATAAATTAGAAATATACATCTTCTTTGCTTTAGATTTTCTTATTTCTTCACACACTTCAGGTACAATTAAATGAGGCATTATTGAAGTCCACAAACTACCTGGTGAAAAAATAATTAAATCAGCTTCTTTTATTTCTTTAAACACTTTTTTATTAACTTCAAACTTCTTATTATAACTTAAATCTTCAATAACTGAATAACAATTAGTAATATTTTCTTCACCCATAACTATCTTTTTATCTTTTAAATGCCCTACAAGTTCAACTTTTTCTTCAGTCAAAGGTAAAATTTTACCTTTTATATTTAAAAACTTGCAAAGTATTTCTGTTGACTCTGTTAAATTCCCCTTTATATCATACAAAGCAGCAAGCAAAAGATTCTTAATCGGATGATTTTCTAAAGATGTCCTATCATCAAATCTATAACTTAGCATATTCATAATATCTTTATTAACATCTGCCATTGAAATAACAACCTTAGCAATATCTCCGATTGCAGGCATATCTAATTCCTCTTTTAACATTCCTGTTGAACCACCATTATCAGATACACTTATAATAGCACTTACTTCAACAGGAAAAAGTTTTAATCCCTTAAGTATTTGCGAAAGTCCTGTCCCTCCTCCAAATAAAACTATTTTTTTCATAATTTCATCTCCTAACTAATTATATAAAAGAAAAAGACTTTTAACAAGTCTAGAATATTTCTTTTTTATCAATATCTTTTAATTCTTTCCAATTCTTTGGAAATCCCATACAATCTAATATTTTATTAATTTCTATGCTTTTTAATTTATTGTCTAATTCATCTATTAAATCACTAATTTCTTTTTCAAACAAATCAAATTCATCTTTTTTTATCATTGATTTCATCATTATAACAACAGAAAATAAATCATTTTTTCCATATATATATTCATTATCCATAATTGGTATATTAAGAAGTCTATGATATTTTGTATCTAATATACTTTTTTGTGTCCTATTATTATAAAGTATATCTTCATGAGCACATAAATTACGATAATTTGATAAAGATGATAAATAGTTAACAAAAACATTTACATCTAAATCATATAACTCCACAATATCATATTGATCTTCTTTTTTTAATATTGAAAAAAGTTCTGAAACAATACCAAAAGATAATACCTTTACAAGCACCCATAATGGAATGTAACCATAATTATTTATATAATGTTTAGTAGCTGTATGATTAACAGCATTATCCTTTATTTGTCTTTTCATTTTTCCTAATAAATCATTAACTTGTCTTCTTTTTTCAGGAATATAATTAAAATTATTAGGATTTAAATAATCCCTTTCACGATAACCATATTTTTTAGATAATTGATATGATATAATTGATTTTATATTATTTTCTATCATAAGTATATTCTTAAATACAACATTTCTTAACTTTCTATCAAATAAAAATAGACTATAAAGTTCTTCAAAAGTAACTCCATCAATATAAACTTTATTATCAAGTGATTTAATAAATGGATAACGATAACCATTTAGAAAAAAATAATTTTCACGAAGTAATACTTCTTTAGCATAATCAACATCATTGATTGTAAGATTTTTTTGTTTTAATATTTCTACTTGTTCATCTAAATTCTTAAATATCTTATTACCCATATTAACTCCTTATTCTTTTTATTTCTATTAAAGTATATCATATATATTAAAAAAATAAAACATTACAAAGAAAAAGTTTTACAAAATCTTGTAAAACCTTCAAATATATTATTATCTTTTTGAAAATTGTGGTGCTCTTCTTGCTTTTTTAAGACCTGGTTTTTTACGTTCTTTTTCTCTTGGATCACGAGTTACAAAACCAGCAGATTTAAGAATTTTTCTAAAACTTTCTTCTGCTTCAGGAGTTGTTACGTCATATTCAAGTAGTGCTCTTGTAATACCTAAACGAGTAGCCCCTGCTTGACCTGAATATCCTCCACCAAAAACATTAACAATACAATCAAATTTATCATTTGTATTAGTAAGTACAAGTGGTTGACTTAAATCCATAACGAATAATTCTGATGGGAAATATTCATGAACATCTTTACCATTAACAGTAATATTACCTTTTCCTGGAACTAATTTAACTTTAGCAACTGCGCATTTTCTTCTACCTGTTCCATAATAAAATGTTTTCTTTTCTTTAGCCATAAATACCCTCCATTATTTAACTTCAACTACAACAGGCTTTTGTGCCATATGTGGATGAGTTTCTCCTTCATATACGAATAACTTTTTATACATTTGTCTTCCAAGTCTTCCATTAGGAAGCATTCCTTTAATAGCTGTTTCAACCATCTCAACTGGATATTTAGAAATCATTTCTTTAGCAGTTCTTGTTCTAAGACCACCAGTATAACCAGAGTGATTATAATATAATTTCTTATTTAATTTATCACCAGTTAATTTTACTTTACTAGCATTAGTAATAATAATATAATCTCCACAATCAATATGTGGTGTATAAGTTGCTTTATGTTTTCCTCTTAACATACTAGCAGCTTTTGTAGCTAAACGTCCTAAAGCTATGTCTGTTGCATCAATTACATACCAATTACGTTCAACTGTTTCTTTTTTTTGCATATAACTTTTCATATTTTATTTCTTCCTTTCATTTTATATCTTTTTTAAATAAACTTTCCCAGGGTTTATTTAATTTGGGATATATAGAAAAATGTACCGATTAAAAGTATACTAAAAAATATGCAAAAAGTCAATAAAATTACTGATTTTTATGCATATTCTTTAATTTTTTTATTTATAATACACATTCCACAAGTAAAGTCCATTACCTGGAACTGGTTTTGTATTATGTTTTCTTGTTTTTTCTTCTAAAATCATCTTAACTTCATCAACTGTAAGTAAATTACTTCCCACTTTTAATAATATTCCTACAATATTTCTTACCATATGTTTTAAAAAACCATTTCCTACAAATATTAATTCCAACTTATCATTATGCTTGATTATTTTTATTTTATAAATATTTCTAATACAATTAATTTTCTCTTTTTCATTAGAACAAAAAGCTCTAAAATCATGCTTTCCAACAAATAATTTACTTGCTTTTCTCATTTTATTTATATCAAGTTTCTTATTATATTGATAAACATAATCTTTTTCAATTGGATTAAATTCACCCATATTTATATAATAACGATATTCTTTTTTTATAACATCATATCTTGCATGAAAATTATCATCTACTTTAACAACATCTTTTATATATATTTCACCATTTAATCTTCTATTTAAAAAAGTTTTTATATTATATTCTTTTATATTTTTATCTAAATTAAAATGAGCTTTAGCATTAATAGCATGTACATAAACATCCGTTCTTCCTGATGATGTAACAACAACTTCATTATCATTTAACATTGTTAAATATTTTTCTAAACAACCTTGAACTGTTTTTAAGTTTTTTTGTTTTTGATAACCTTTGAAATAATTACCATTATAACTAAATGTAATTAAATATTTCATATATACCTCTTTAAAAGAAAAAAGAAATTATCTTTTATTTTTTCTTTCTTGTATTTTATAAGTTATTTTAAGGATTAATTTAGTAGGCAAAAATCTTGTTACAAATACTCCTAGTTTAGTAGCAGTTCCTGGAACAATTATTAATTTATTATTTTTTAAGCTTTGATTTATTGCATATTTTGCAACATATTCTGCAGTTAAAGATTTTATATTAAATTTAACTCCTGCAACATTATTAAAGTTAGTATTAACAGGACCAGGACATAGTACAGAGATTTTAACATTTGAATTTTTTCTTCTTAATTCTTCATATATCGCAAGACTAAAGCTAACAACATAACTTTTTGTAGCATAATATGTACTCATTAAAGGTCCTCCTTTTAAAAGACCTGCACTACTTGCTACATTTATTATACGACCAGATCCTCTTTTATCCATGTCTTTAAGAAACATCCTTGTTAAGATATGAACCGCTTTAACATTAACATCTATCATTTCCAATTCTTTTAATAAATCAACATCTTCATAATCACCAAAAAGACCAAATCCTGCATTATTTATTAAAAGATCTATATTTTCATTTTTTACTAACATATATAAATCTTTTATCTTTTTTTCATTAGCAAGATCAATTATAACTATTTTTGATTTTTTACTTAATTTATTTTGTACTTCTTCCAATTTTACTTTATCACGTGCAACAAGTATTAAATCATAGCCTAATTTATCTAAATAATAAGCCATTTCTTTTCCAATACCAGATGATGCACCAGTAACTAATGCTTTCAATCTAATCATCTCCTACTTGAATTATAACATAAGTTAATCTTTTTTGCCATAGAAAAAGTTATTAACAAAAATGTTAACAACCTTTTTTTAAACTAATTCTAAAGTAACAACTAAAGCGTCGTCCCCTTTTCTTTCATCTAGTTTTAATATTCTTGTATAGCCACCATTTCTATCTTGATATTTAGGTGCTAATTCTTCAAATACTTTTTTAACTGCATCAGTATTATTCATTAAAAACGCTAATGCTTTTCTTCTTGAAACAAGACTTCCATTTTTTCCATAAGTAATCATTTTTTCAACACATCTTCTTACTTCTTTAGCTCTTGTTTCAGTAGTTTCAATACTTCCATTCATGATAACATCTATAGTAAGGTTTGCTAACATGCTTCTTCTATGTTTGCTATCACGACCTAGTTTTCTATAAGCCATAATTACTTTCCTTCCTATTAATCTTCTTCTTTAAGATTTAAATCTAATTCTTTAACTTTATCTAATACTTCTTTTAATGATTTTTTTCCTAAGTTACGAATTTTCATAACTTCAGCATCTGATTTATTAACTAAATCTTGTAAAGTATGAACTCCAGCACGTTTTAAGCAATTATACGCACGAACTGAAAAATCTAATTCTTCAATTGGTGTTTCTAATGCTTTAACTTTTGGATCTTCTTCTTTTTCTTTCATTAATCCTGTTACATTTGCAATATTATTAACATTAGCTACTATTTCTAGGTGTTCAATTAATATTCTACTTGCAAGTGCAATAGCTTCTTCTGGTTTAATAGAACTATTAGTCCAAACATCTATGATTAATTTATCATAATTTTCACTTTGTCCAACACGCGCATCTTCAACTTCATATGCTACTCTTTCAATAGGTGAATATAATGAATCGATTGCAATAACCCCAATTTTTCTATCTGATAATAATTCTTTATTATCGTCTGCTCTTACATATCCTTTTCCTGAAGATACATTCATTTCCATAATTAATTTTCCGCCTTTAGCTATATTAGCTATTACTAAATCTTTATTAATTATTTCAACATCTGGATCACATTCAAAATCTCCAGCTTTTACAACACCTTCAGTTGTAGCATTTAATCTAATAATTTTATCTCCTTCACAATGTTTTTTGATAACAACATTCTTTAAATTAAGAATAATTGTTGTAACATCTTCAACTACTCCTTCGATTGTTTGGAATTCATGTAAAACTCCATCTATCTTAACACTTGTTATAGCACTTCCTGGAAGTGAAGATAACATTACTCTTCTAAGAGCATTCCCTATTGTTGCACCAAAACCTCTTTCTAGTGGTTCAAGTACAAATCTCCCATAATTATTTTTTTCTACATAATCAGTAATTTTATAATTTGGTTTTTCAAATTGAATCATTTTATAATTCCTCCCTATTCTAATTAGTTACGTGGTCTTTTTGGTGGACGACAACCATTATGTGGAATTGGAGTAACATCACTTATCATTGTTACTTCAAGACCTGCAGTTTGTAATGATCTAATAGCAGTTTCTCTTCCTGGTCCTACACCTTTTACGACTACTTCAACTTTTCTCATTCCTGCATCATATGCCATTTTTCCTGCTTTTTCAGCTGCTTGTCCTGCGGCAAATGGAGTAGATTTTTTACTACCTTTAAATCCAATTGCTCCACTTGAAGCCCAAGAGATAGCATTTCCATCTTTATCAGTAATTGTAGTTATTGTATTGTTAAATGTTGCATGAATATGAGCAATTCCTTCAGGAATATTCTTTTTAATTTTTCTTTTTCTTTGTTTATAAGCCATAGTTTATTCCTCCTAAACTCCTAATTAATTTTTCTTTTTATTTGCAACTACTTTACCTTTACCTTTACGAGTACGACAATTTCTATTAGTTCTTTGTCCTCTTACAGGTAAACCTTTACGATGACGGATTCCTTGGTATGAACCTATTTCCATTTTAGTTTTAATAGCCATGTTAACTTCACGTCTTAAATCTCCTTCAGTTACATAGTTATTAAGTTCATCTCTAATTGCAGATAATTCTTCATTTGTAAGATCTTTTGTTCTCTTACTTGGATCAATATTAGTATTTTTTAATATTTTAGCTGATGTTGCTGGTCCAATACCATAAATATAAGTAAGAGATGTTTCAATTCTTTTTTCATTTGGTATTTCAATACCTTTAATACGTGCCATTAATTTTTCCTCCTATTAACCTTGAACTTGTTTGTGTTTTGGATTTTCACAAATTACCATAATTTTTCCTTTACGCTTAATAACTTTACATTTAGCGCAAATCTTTTTTACTGATGGTTTAACTTTCATAGTTTTTCCTCCTAATTTTTTCTATAGGTTATTCGCCCATGTCTTAAATCGTATGGGGAAAGTTCTATCGTAACTTTATCACCCGGTAAAATACGAATATAATTTAATCGCATTTTACCAGAAACATGGGCCTCAATTACGTGACCATTGGTAAGTTCTACCTTAAACTTTCCTCCTGGGATAATTTCTAAAACTTTTCCCTCAACTTCGATTACATCATCTTTTGCCATAAATTTCACACTCCTGTTAATATTTTGCATCCATCATCTGTTACTACTACTGTGTGTTCAAAGTGGGCTGATGGACTATAATCTTTAGTTTCAATCGTCCAATCATCATCTAAAATGACTATTTCCGGACTTCCTAGAGTTAACATTGGTTCTACTGCAATTACCATTCCTTTTTTTAAGACTGGTCCAGTATGTTTAATACCATAATTTGGAACTTCAGGATCTTCATGTAAATTAGTTCCTATTCCATGTCCTTCAAGTTCTTTAATAACTCCTAGTTTATGTTTTTTAGCATATTCTTCAATAGCTGAAGAAATATCACCAATTCTATTTCCAGGTTTAACTTGTTTTAAACCTTCATAAAGAGATTTTTCTGTATGTTCTAGTAAATACTCTTTATCGCAAGAGATATCTCCTATTGCATAAGTCCAAGCTGAATCTCCATGATATCCTTTATAACATGCACAAATATCAAGTGTTATTATATCACCATTTTTTAGTTTTCTATTACTTGGTATTCCATGAACGACTTCTTCATTAATGCTTGTACAAAGTGTTGCAGGATATCCTTCAAAACCTTTACAAGATGGTATAGCACCTTTACTTATAATAAAGTCTTCGGCAAGAGTATCTAATCTTTTAGTAGTAATACCTGGTTTTAGATACTCTTTCAAATACTTATGAGTTTCGTATACTATATTTCCTGCAATAGTCATAAGTTCTATTTCTCTATCACTTTTAATACTTATTGCCATACTTATCTCCTATTTTATCAATTTTAGTACTCTTTTATAAGTTTCATCACTATCAGTTGTATCAATATGATGTAATATGTTTTTTTCTTCATAATAGTTTATTAATGGATATGTTTTATCCATATACTCATTATACCTAACTTCAAATATATCTTCTGTATCATCAGTCCTTTGAATTAAAGAACTTTTACATACATCACAAACATTTTCTTTTTTTGGTTTTAAACTTTCTGTTATAGTAGAATATGATTTTTTACAATTAGGACAAACTCTTCTTGTAATTGTCCTTTTTAATAAAATATCTTTATCCACATCTAAATATATTACTACTCCTATATCTTTATCTAACTTTTCTAATAAGTTATCATACATAATTGCTTGATTAACTGTTCTTGGAAAACCATCTAAAATATAGTTTTTATCATCTAAAGAAACAATTTTTTCTTCTAATATATTAAATACTATATCATCAGAAATTAATGATCCTTTTTTCATCATTTCATTTAATACTTCATCTGTTTTTGATTTTTCTCTTAACATATCACCAGTTGATAAAGAAATGTAACCTAATTCTTCAAGTTTTTTAGCAAGTGTTCCTTTTCCTGCAGCTGGTGGAGCTACTAAAATAATATTTTTCATTATCTACTTATCCTCCTAGTTCTTCCTCTTCTTGAACTTGTACTATTAGAATATTCTCTACTTAATAAGCTTCCTTCAAGTTGTTTATAAGTTTCAATTGCTACTCCAACAACGATTAGAAGTCCTGTTCCTCCAAGTTGAACTGATGATGGTAGTGGTGTAAACATATTAACAAGAATAGGTAAAACTGCTAGTAGTGTTAAAGCAAATGCTCCTACTACTGTAAGTCTTGCTAGAACAGAAGTGAAATACTTTTTAGTAGCTTCTCCTGGTCTTATTCCTGGAATATATCCACCGTTGTTTTGTAAATTCTTTGCCATATTATCTGGTTTCATTTGTACGAATGTATAAAAATATGCAAAGAAGAATATTAATACCACAAATAGAATAAATCCTACTGGTTGATTATAATTAAGATATTTATCTACAAAATTTGTAAAATCACCTTTATTTATAAACTGTGCAATAGTTGCAGGTATTCCAAGTAAGCTTGATGCAAAAATAACTGGAATAACCCCTGCTGAATTTATTTTAATTGGCATAAATGTTTGTTTACCTAAATTTGCAGTAGATTTATTAGCATACTGAATAGAAATTCTTCTTTCAGCTCCTTCCATCCATACTACTCCTACAATTATTAATAAATATACAAGCAAGAATAATACAAATGAGCCAATTTCTAATGCTGTAGAATAAGCTAATCCATTAGGAATTAATGAATTAAATGCTGTTTTCATCATTGAAGGTAAACTATATACTATACCAGCCATAATTAGAAGTGATACTCCATTACCTAATCCTTTTTGTGTAACTTGATCGCCAAGCCATAATAAGAATGCCGTACCTGCTGTCATAATTAATGCTACTTTTAAATAACCTATTGTTCCCATAGAACTTCCTAAAAAAGCAATACTCATTGCATATCCTTGAACGAATGCAAATAAAATACCAACATATCTAGTTATTTGATTTAACTTTTGTTGTCCTGTTGCTCCTTGCTTACCAAGTTCTGAAAAATATGGGATTATATCCATTTGTAATAATTGAATAATAATTGATGCAGTGATGTAAGGTGAAACACCAAGAGCAAATATTGAAAAGTTCTTTAATGCTCCCCCTCCCATTACATTCAATAATTCTAAGAATCCTAAATTCTTTGTTATTTGTTGTGTACCAGGCACTTCAATTGAAATACCAATAACATAAATAGTAAGAACTAACAAAGTAAAATAAATTCTTTTTCTTAAATCTTTATTCTTTTTAGAAAATAGTTGTTTAAGATTTTTAAACATCTTAAATCACCTCAGCTTTACTTCCTGACTTTTCTATTTTATCTAAAGCACTTTGTGTAAATCTATGTGCTCTTATTGTTAATTTTTTATCAATGTTTCCATTACCTAAAACTTTGATACCATCTAATTCTTTTTTTATCATTCCAATTTCTTTTAGTAATTCAGGTGTTACTACATCGCCATCATTAAATCTATTTAAATCACTTACATTAATTGTTGCATATCTAGTTTTAAATTGTGCATTAGTAAATCCTCTTTTATGTAGTCTTCTGTAAAGTGGAGTTTGTCCACCTTCGAATACTGGATTAATTGATGCTCCACTTCTAGCTTTTTGTCCTTTATGACCTTTTCCAGAAGTTTTTCCAAGTCCACTACCTGGACCATGGCCTACTCTTTTACGAGCAAATGTTGCTCCTTCGTTTTTCTTTAATTCATGTAATTTCATTATCCTAATATCTCCTCTACACTTTTTCCTCTAGCTTCTGCAACTTGTTCTGCAGTTTTTAATGATTGTAAAGCACTAATAGTTGCTCTTGCTACATTAATTTTCTTTCTTGAGCCAAGTGATTTTGATGTTATATCACGATATCCTGCTATTTCAAGTACACTACGAACTGCACCTCCGGCAATTAATCCTGTACCTTCTTTAGCTGGTTTAATGATTACTCTAGTGGCACCTTTAACTCCTACAACTTCATGTGGAATTGTTCTACCATCAATAATTGGAATTCTAACTACATTTTTATTAGCATCTTGTCTTGCTTTTTTAACAGCTTCAGATACTTCTGCTGCTTTACCAGTTCCAAGTCCTACTAATCCTTTTTTATCTCCAACTAAAACTACTGCTTGGAATCTTCTTTGACGTCCACCTTTAGTTACTTTAACTACAGCTTTAGTTTCTACGATTATTTCATCAAGAGTTTTAGTAGGTGCTTTTTTGAATGGTTTTTTATTGTCTTTTCTTTTTTGATCTTTTTTAAATTCTTTCTTTTCTTCCATAAATTACCCTCCTTAGAACTCTAAGCCATTAGCACGAGCTGCATCTGCTAAAGCTGCAACACGTCCATGATATAGATATCCTCCACGATCGAAGACTACCTTTTTAATTTTTAATTTTTTAGCTTGTTTTGCTATTTCTTCACCAACTTTAGTAGCTACTTCAGTATTATTTCCTTTCATTTTTAAAGAAGATGCACTAGCTAATGTAATACCTTTTTCATCATCAATTATTTGTGCTGAAATATTATTGTTTGATTTATAAACACATAATCTTGGTATTTCGTTAGTTCCGATAACTGATTTTCTTATTCTTTTATGTCTTATAACTCTCATTTCATTACGAGATTCTTTTTTTATCATAATTACCTCCTACCTATTTAGCTTTTTTACCTTCCTTACGTCTAATATGTTCTCCAGCATATTTAATACCTTTACCTTTATATGGTTCTGGTTTTCTAACCTTACGAACATTAGCCGCAAATTCTCCTACTAAAACTTTATCAATACCTGATACAGATATTTCAGTATTGCTTTTAGCTTCTACTTTTAGTCCTGTAGGGATTTCTAATTCTACTGGATGAGAATATCCAGCATTAATTACTAAAGTATTACCTTTTAGAGTAAATCTATATCCTACTCCAACAATTTCAAGGTTTTTAGTATAACCATCTTTTACACCATTAATCATATTTGCAATATTTGCATTTGTTGTTCCGTGTAATTGTTTAGTAGTAATTTGTTCGTTATTTCTTGTTACTAAAACTGTATTTTCTTTTACTTCAACATTAATATTTTTAGCAACTGGAGTATTAAGTTCTCCTTTTGGACCTTTAACAAAAACTGTATTTTCTTTTACTTCAACTGTAACACCTTCAGGTACAGTTATAATTCTATTTCCTATACGACTCATAAATATTCACCATATTACCAGATATAAGCCATTACTTCTCCACCAATATTTTGTTTACGAGCTTCTTTATCAGTCATAATACCTTTAGAAGTTGAAATAATTGCAATACCATAACCATTTAATACTTTTGGTAAATTTTCTTTTTCAACATATACTCTTAAACCTGGTTTTGAAATACGTTTAAGTCCTGTAATAACCCTTTCTTTTTTATTATTTGAATATTTTAAAGTTAATGTTAATGTTCCTTGTGGTTTTTCATCACTAATTTTATAATCAGCTATAAAACCTTCATCTTTTAAAATTTTAGCAATTTCAGTTTTTACTCTTGATACTGGCATTGATACTTCATTATATTTCATTTGATTTGCATTACGAATTCTTGTAAGCATATCTGCGATTGGATCAGTCACTACCATTTTAATTCCTCCCTCCAAGTCTTACCAACTTGATTTTTTAACTCCTGGAATTTGTCCTTTACTTGCTAATTCTCTAAAGCAAATACGACAAACACCATATTTTCTTAATACACTGTGTGGTCTTCCACATCTATTACAACGAGTGTATTCACGCACTTTAAATTTTTGTGGTCTATTAGCTTTCGCTATCATACTTTTTTTAGCCATTTTTACCTCCACTTATTTCCTAAAAGGAATTCCTAATTCTTCTAATAATGCATGTGCTTCTTCATTAGTATTAGCAGTTGTAACAAGTACAATGTCCATACCACGAACTTTAACTACATCATCAAATTCGATTTCAGGGAAAACTAATTGTTCTTTAATACCAATTGTGTAATTTCCTCTTCCATCATAAGCTTTTGGTGAAAGTCCTCTAAAATCTCTAACACGTGGAAGAGATACAGAAATTAATTTATCTAAGAAATTATACATTCTTTCTCCTCTTAATGTTACTTTGCAACCAATTGCTTGTCCTTCACGAATTTTAAATCCTGCGATTGATTTTTTAGCTTTTGTAACTACTGGTTTTTGACCTGTAATTTGAAGTAAATCATTACATGCAGCATCTAATAATTTAGAGTTGTGAGTAGCATCTCCACATCCAATATTGATAACAATTTTATCTAATTTTGGAACTTGCATTACTGATTTGTAATTGAATTTTTTTTGCATATTAGGAACTATTTCTTTTACATATCTTTCTCTTAGGCGATTCATAAAATCCCTCCTCTTCCTAATTTTCTTTAGCTACTTCTTTTGTCTTTTTTGAAGTAGTTTTCTTTACAGGTTTACTTTCTTTTTTTTCAACCTTTTTTGTTTTATTTTTTTCATTTCTTACAACTTTTCTAGTTGTTTTATTATTATCTAAGAACATTACATTTGAAGCATCTATTTTAGCTTCCATATCAATGATTCCACCAGTTTGGTTATTATTATTAGGTTTAACATGTTTTTTTACCATATTAATTCCTTCTACTATTACTTTATTTTCGTTTTTAAATGTATGAGTTATCTTTCCTTCTTTTCCTTTATCTTTTCCAGTAATAACTCTAACTTTATCTCCAACTTTTAATTTCATAACTTACCTCCTATAAAACTTCCTTAGCTAAAGATACAATTTTCATATAATCTTTATCACGAAGTTCCCTTGCTACTGGTCCAAATACACGTGTTCCAACAGGACTTTTATCATCCTTAATAATAACACATGCATTATCATCAAATTTAATGTATGATCCATCATCTCTTCTAACACCTTGAACAGTTCTTACGATAACTGCTTTAACAACTTTACCACTTTTAACTGTTCCATTAGGGATAGCTTTTTTAACTGTTCCGACTACAACGTCTCCTATATTTCCAGTTTTAACTTTGCTTCCACCTAGCACTCTGATTACAAGTAATTCACGAGCTCCAGAATTGTCAGCAACTTTTAAACGTGTTTCTTGTTGAACCATAATTTATCCTCCTAACAATTATAATATAACTCTTTCTTGAACTACTTCAGCTAAATAAAATCTTTTTGTTTTAGAAATTGGTCTTGTTTCAACAATTCTAACAATATCTCCTACTTTTGCTTTATTAGTTTCATCATGAGCGCAATATTTTTTACTTGATTTAACTCTCTTACCATATTTTGGATGTTTTTTATAAGTTTCAACTAATACAGTAATTGTTTTATCATTTTTATCACTTACTACTTTTCCAACTAAATCTTTCTTTACAGTTTCTTTCATTTTAACCCTCCTACTTATTTAGTTCACGTTCACGAATTATTGTTTTCATGCGCGCAACTTCCTTTCTTAAGTCTTTTAATCTTCCAGGTTTTTCAAGATTTCCTGTAGCTTGTTGGAAACGCAAATTAAATAATTCTTCTTTATTTTCTTTTATTTTATTATTAAGTTCTTCAGTGGTAAGTTTTCTTAATTCTTCAATTTTATTCATGTGCGTCACCACCTTCTGTTTCTTTTGTTACAAATTTAGTTTTAATTGGTAATTTGTGAGATGCAAGACGTAATGCTTCACGAGCAGTAGCTTCATCAACTCCTCCAATTTCAAACATAATTTTTCCTTCTTTAACAACTGCAACCCATTTATCAACAGCACCTTTACCAGATCCCATACGAACTTCTAGTGGTTTAGCAGTTTTTGGCATGTGTGGGAAAATATTAATCCATACTTTTCCACCACGTTTCATATAACGTGTCATAGCAATACGAGCTGCTTCGATTTGATTATTTGTAATCCAAGCACCTTCTTTAGCCATAAGTCCATATTCACCATTTGTAAGATGCGTATTTCCTTTAGCTTTTCCTTCGTATTTTAATCTATGTACTCTTCTATATTTTGTTCTAGATGGTATTAACATTAGTTATTACCTCCTTTTTTAGCTTTAGCAGGAAGTATTTCTCCTTTGTAAATCCATACCTTAACTCCAAGTTTTCCGTAAGTAGTTAATGCTTCAGCAAAACCATAATCTATATCTGCACGGATAGTATGAAGCGGTATATTTCCTTCAGAGTAACCTTCACTTCTTGCCATTTCAACACCATTTAATCTTCCAGATACTAAAGTTTTAATTCCCTTAGCTCCAGCTTTCATAGCGTTTCTTATAGCTTTTTTTTCTGCAACTCTAAATGGTGCTCTATTTTCAATTTGTGTAGCAATAGATTGTGCAACTAATTGTGCATTTAAATCTATATCTTTAACATCTGCAATTGAAACTTGAATATCTTCACCAACTAAAGTTTTTAATTCACTTTTAAGTTTTGTAATTCCTTCGCCACCACGACCAATTACTACTCCTGGTTTTGAAGTGTTAATTATAACTTCACATCTTTTTGGATTTCTTTCAATTTCTATTTTAGATATACCAGCATCTTTTAAATTAGTTTCTAAATACTTTCTGATTTTAATATCATTATTTAAATACTTAGCAACATCTTTTTTAGGAGCCATCCATTTAGATTCCCAATCTTTATTAACGCCAATTCTAAGTCCTGTTGGACTAACTTTTTGTCCCATAAATATTTCCTCCTACTTTTCGTCTACCACGATTACTACATGAGATGTTCTATGATCGTTTTTATCAATAGAACCACGAGAACCAGGTACCCTTCTTTTTAATACTTGCCCCATATCTATTCTAACTTCTTTAACATATAATTTATTTTCATCTAATTTATTATTGTTAACTGCATTAGCTACAACTGAGTCAAGTGCTTTTTTAATTATTCTTGCTGGTTTACTATTATAGTTATTTACTATATTTTTAGCTTCGCTTACACTTTTTCCACGAATCATATCTGCTGTTAAACGAAGTTTAATTGGACTAATTCTAACTCCTTTTATAATAGCTTTAACTTCCATTTTTATATCCTCCTCTTGTTACTACCTTACTTAGTTTTATTATCGCCGTGACCACCAAACTTACGAGTTAATGCAAACTCACCAAGTTTGTGTCCAACCATATCTTCAGTTACATATACAGGAATAAATTCTTTTCCATTATGTACTGCAAATGTATGTCCTATAAAATCAGGGAAGATAGTTGAACGACGAGACCAAGTCTTAATAACTTCTTTTTTATTATTTTCATTTAACATTTGTACCTTTTTTAGTAATCTATCGAATACATAAGGTCCTTTTTTAATGCTTCTAGCCATATTATCAATTCCTTCCTATTTTCCATTTCTACGACGTACGATAAGTTTATCTGACGCTTTTTTCTTTCTAGTTTTGTATCCAAGAGCTGGTTTACCCCAAGGAGTCATTGGGCCACTTCTACCAACTGGTGCTTTACCTTCACCACCACCATGTGGATGGTCATTAGGGTTCATAACAGAACCACGAACTGTTGGTCTTACACCCATATGTCTTTTACGACCTGCTTTTCCTAATTTTACTAGTCCATAATCTTCATTTCCAACTTCACCAACTGTAGCTAAACAAGTTCCAAGAACTTTTCTAACTTCCCCAGATGTAAGTCTTACTAAAACATAGTTTCCTTCTCTTCCTAGTATTTGTACAGAGCTTCCTGCAGAACGAGCAAGTTCTCCACCCTTACCAGGTTTTAATTCAACATTGTGTACTGTTGTACCTACTGGAATATTAGCAATTGGTAAAGCATTACCAATCTTAATATCAGCATTTTCTGAACTGATAACTTTCATTCCAACTTTAATTCCTTTTGGAGCAAGAATATATCTTTTTTCTCCATCAGCATAATTGATTAAACAAATATTTGAACTTCTATTTGGATCGTATTCAACACTTGCTACTGTTCCTTCAATACCAAATTTATTTCTTTTAAAATCAATTATACGATACTTTCTTTTTTCTCCTCCACCTTGATGACGAACAGTTATTTTTCCTTGATTATTTCTTCCTGCTTTTTTACTAATTGGAGCAAGAAGGCTTTTTTCAGGTTTATTAGTTGTAATTTCGTCATTAATTAGAGTACTCATACCACGTCTTGCATTTGTGGTTGGTTTATAATTTCTAATTGCCATAAATTAATTCCTCCTTAACCTAAGTTGATAGTTTGGCCTTGTTCTAAAGTAACAATTGCTTTTTTCTTACGATTTGTAAGACCTGTATAACGACCAACTCTTCTTTTTCTAGGATGAACATTTATTGTTCTTATTTCTTTAACTTTTACATTAAATAATTTTTCAATTGCATCCTTAATTTCTGTTTTATTTGCTTTAACATCAACAAAGAAAGCATATTCATTTTTTTCGTTTAATAAAGCACTTTTTTCAGTAACAACTGGTGCTTTTATAATATCTAAATATTTCATATTATTTTAATGCCTCCTTTATTTCTTCAAATGCACTATTTTCAATTAACATTTTATCTGCACTAACAATATCTAAAACACCAATTTCACTTGGTAATACTACTGCAATATTTTGTAAATTTCTTGCTGCTAAAATTACATTTTCTGTATATTCTTTAACTACTATTAATACTTTTTCATTTGTTAATTTTAATGTTTCAAGAAGTTTTAACATTTCTTTAGTTTTTGGAGTTGCAAATTTGATTTCATCAACTAATACAAGACCATTTTCTTTTGCTTTATAAATATAAGCACTCTTAACTGCTAATCTTCTTTCTTTTCTATTTTGCTTTTTATTGTAACTTCTAGGTACTGGTCCAAAGGCTATACCTCCACCAACCCATTGAACGGCTCTGATTGATCCTTGACGAGCGTTACCTGTTCCTTTTTGTTTATATGGTTTTCTTCCACCACCGCTAACTTCACTACGATTTTTAGTTTTAGCAGTTCCTTGTCTTAAAGATGCTCTAGCTAAATCAATTGCATCTTTTAATACTTTGTTATTAGGTTCTATTCCAAAAATTTCTTTATCTAAGTTAATATCTTTAATTTTTTCACCATTAACGTTTAAAAGTTCTACTTTCATAATTAATTCTCCTTTCAAAACCAAACTGTTTATTCTTCAGTTGCTGAAGTTTCATTAGAATTATCTTCTAAAGCTTCTTCATTTACAACTGTTTCTTCTTTGATTTCTTCATAAGATATTAAATCAAAAGCTTCATTTTTCTTATCTGTTTTAACAGCTGTTTTAATTAAAACTAAAGATTTTTTAGCACCTGGAACACTACCTTTAACTAAAATGCAGTTTTCGTCCATGTCTACTTTGATAATTTCTAAATTTTGGATAGTTGTTTGTACATCTCCCATGTGAGATGGTAATGCTTTACCTTTTAATACTCTTTTTGGAAGCATTGTACCTAGAGATCCTACACCTCTATGATATTTTGAACCGTGTCCCATTGGTCCACGTGATTGGTTATTCTTTTTAATAACACCTTGATAACCTTTTCCTTTACTAATTCCTGTTACATCTACAACTTCACCAGCTTCAAATAAAGATGCAGTAAGTTCTTGTCCTAATGTATAACTATTAGTATCTACTCCTCTAATTTCTTTTAAGAAGCGCTTAGGAGCTGTATTTGCTTTTTTTGTATGACCCATACTAGCTTTATTACTATGTTTTTCTTTTACTGTAACTGTAGCTAATTGAATTGCATTATAGCCATCATTTTCAACTGTTTTAATTTGAGTAATAACATTTGGTTCAACTTCGATTACAGTAACTGGAACTAATTTTCCATCTTTAGAAAAAACTTGAGTCATTCCAATCTTTCTACCTAAGATTCCTTTCATATTTTGTTCTCCTTTTTAATTATTATTTTTACCTTATTATTCTTTTATTTGGATATTAACACCACTTGGTAAATCTAAACGTCTTAATGCGTCTAGTGTTTCCTTGCTTGGATTTTTAATATCAATTAATCTTTTGTGTGTTCTTGATTCATATTGTTCACGAGAATCCTTATATTTGTGAACTGCTCTTAAAATTGTTATTTTTTCAACTTCTGTTGGAAGTGGTACTGGTCCACTAACTGTTCCACCAGATCTTTTAACAGTTTCAACTATTCTAGCAGCTGCACTATCTAAAATTCTATGGTCGTATGAACTTAATCTAACACGAACCTTTGTGTTTGACATTAATTTTCCTCCCTTCGCCTATATCTAGTATAGACTTGCTCCGTACAAATAACCCGATATCATTAGACAACTTTGCCTGGTGTATCGACAACCTTGCACATCTTTGCAGTCATAACGAATTAATGATATCACAATAATATATGTTTTGCAAGTATTTTTTTGCTTTTTATTAAAAAAAATTATCTATACAACAAAAAAGATTTTGCACCTTACAACATACAAAATCTTTTTTATATAAAATATAATATAGATAACATCTAATTTAAAATATAAATAATAATTTCTTATTTTACTCTTTTTTTATTTTTTAAAACATTATAATTAAATTCTAATTGTTTATTATTATAATAACGTCTTAACTTTCTAATAGATTTCCCCTCAATTTGTCTTATTCTTTCTCTTGTTAAATTAAGTTCATCTCCAATTGAACCAAGAGTTCTTATTCCTTTACCATCTAATCCAAATCTTAAAAATATAATTCTTTGTTCTCTAGGTGTTAAAGATTTAATAGCTTCGTAAAGTTCTTCTTTTCTTGAAATCTTATCAGCTTCTTCAATCGGAGAAACACATGTTTTATCTTCAATAAAATAACCAAGTTCATCTTCTTCATCTTTTCCAATTGGGGTTGATAAAGATACAAGATTTAATGCCGCTTTTTTTATTGACATTAATTGTTCTTCTGTTATTTCTAGTTCCTTCATAACTAATTCTTTACTAGGCATACAACCATGTACTTCTTCATACTTTGTTGTATATACTAAATATTTTGTTGTTTTTTCATATAAATGAACGGAAACTCTCACCATTCTTGATTTATCTGCTAAACCTCTTGCAACAGCTTGTCTTATCCACCATGTTGCATATGTTGAAAACTTATATCCTAATTCTGGATCATATTTTTCTACTGCTTTTAGTAAGCCCAAGTTTCCCTCTTGAATTAAATCTAAAAACTCCATTCCACGTCCAACATATTTTTTAGAAATAGATACAACAAGTCTTAAATTACTTTGAATAAGTTTTTCTTTAGCACGAGTATCCCCTAATTTTATTTTTCTACCTAACTCTTGTTCTTCTTCTAAAGTTAAAAGAGGATAATTACCTATTTCTTTTAAATATTGCTTAATAGAATCTTCACTTACAAAACCAATATCATAATCAACATCTTCAATTATATTAAATCCTAAAGTTTTTAAAGACTTAACAACATAATGCAATAAACCTTCAGGATTAACATCATTATCATTGATATTCATTATTATTTCTTGTAAATCATCCATCTTAATTTCATTATTTTTTAAGTTTTCTTTAACTTTTTGTAAAGTTATTCTTAACACATCTTCTTTTGTCATAATAACCTCCCATTAATTAGTTCTATAGTTAACTAGTTTTTTTCTCCTTGTTGAATGTCTCATTCTTAAAATAGCCTTTTTTTGTATTTGTCTTACCCTTTCTCTTGTTAAATTAAATATTTTCCCTATTTCTTCAAGTGTCCTTGCTTTTTTAACATGTAATTGTTTTGATAAAATTATATTATTTATTGTATCAATATCTTTAATTCCATAAGTTTCAGCAACCAACTCTTGTAATTCTTCTAAAGAAATGTCTAAACCAAATCTTAAATATAATACAAGTTGTTCCCTAGCACTTAATGAATCTAAGACTTCTTTCATTCTTTCTTTTAAATCGTTTTCTTCCAAAACCTCAATAGGATCGATAGCATCCTCATCACTTATAAAATCTCCAAGTTGTGAATCATCTTCCTCTCCAATTGGAGTTTCAAGTGATACCTTATCATTTGATGCTTTTTTTATTTCTTTTAAATTTTCTATACTAACATCAAGATAAGCCATTATTTCTTCATCAGATGGTTTATGTTCATAATTATCTTCATAATCCCTAACAAATTTTTTATATTTATTAACCTTTTCACTAATATGAACAGGTAACCTTATTGTTCTTGAACTATCACTAATACCACGAGTAATAGCTTGTCTTATCCACCATGTTGCATATGTTGAAAATCTATATCCTTTATCAACATCAAACTTTTCAATTGCTTTTAATAATCCTAAATTTCCTTCTTGAATTAAATCTAAAAAATTTAAACCACGACCAACATATTTTTTTGCTATTGATACAACAAGTCTTAAATTATGTTCTGCTAACTTTTTAGCAGCATATTTATCATTTTCCTTACTTTTTTTTGCTAATTCTTGTTCTTGCTTTACTGTTAAAAGAGGATATTTACCTATTTCTTTTAAATACTGCTTAACAGAATCTTCAACAAAACCATTATAACCATTTAAATCTAACTCATATCGATTATTTTCAGTAATAATTATGCCTAATTTTTTAAGTTCCTTACAAATATAATCAAGGATATCTTCACTTACAATTTCTTCTTCAAATAAGTTAAAAATAATTTCTTGTAAAACTTCCATATCAATAACATTATTTACTAACTTATATTTAATTTTTCTTAATACCTTACTAAGGATAACTTCTTTTTCCATAGTTTATACCCCCTTACTTAATTTTTAATTCTTTTTAACTCTTTTGCATTTTTAGGCTTTCTTAATTCATTTAATGCCTTAGCTTCAAGTTGTCTTACCCTTTCTCTTGAAATTCCAAAAATGTTTCCTACTTCTTCAAGTGTTTTTTCTTCACCATCTATTAAACCTAAGCGTTGTTGAAGAATTATTTGATGTCTTGGCTTTAATTTAGACATAGCAAGTTTAACTGTATTTTCTTGTTCGATTTTATCAATTTCATTAACAAATTCTCCACCATTTAATGATGTTTCATCTACAACATAATCTATTAGATAAGTATCTTCATCTTCTCCGACAGGTTGATCAAGAGATAAAACATTAATCGAAGCTTTTTTTATCTCTTTTAATTTTTCTTTTGTAATGTCAAATTTCTTCATAACTTCTTCATCAGTTGGATAAAATCCATGTGTTTCAAAATAATAATTTGAAAAACGTGATAATTTTTTCATCATCTCTACCATGTGAACTGGTATTCTTATTGTTCTTGATTTATCGCATAAAGCACGAGTTATAGACTGTCTTATCCACCATGTTGCATATGTTGAAAATTTATAACCTAAGTTTGGATTAAATTTATCCACTGCCTTCATTAATCCTATATTACCTTCCTGAATTAAATCAAGCATAGGAAGACCTTGTCCTATATATTTTTTAGCTATAGATACAACAAGTCTTAAATTACTTTCAATAAGTTTATCTTTAGCATACTTACTACCTTTTTTAGCTTTTTTACTTAATTGAATAATATCTTCAGAAGATAACATTGGATATTTTGCTAATTCTTTTAAATATAATTTTACAAAATCATCATCAAAAGTATCATCTTTAACCACTTCATTTTCTTCTTCAATTATTTTAAAACCTAATGTTTGTAAGTTTTCTATTATAAATAATAAAATATCTGTATCTAATTCTTCTTCACTATTACAATAGAAAATTATATTTTGTAAACCTTCCATTGTAAGTTCATTATTATTAACAGTATTTTTAATAGTTTGCAAGACTTTTTTTAGTAAAATTTCCCTTTTCATCCTACACTCCCCCTTAAACGCTACATATTTTATCACATTTTTTCTAAAATTGCAAGTTTTTTTATTTTAATTAAAAAAGTACAAGTTTTTTATCCTTGTACTTACTTCTTACTTATTATGTTAAACCCTGTCATTTCTTCAGGAACAGGAAGTTCCATGTAATTTAAAATAGACACCGCGATATCTTTTAAACTTCCATTGTAAACTTGATAAGATTTATTACATATAACAAATCTTACTGGATTTGTTGTATGAGTTGTTAAACTATTACCATTTATATCAAGCATTTCCTCACAATTACCATGATCTGCCGTTATAAATAAGGTATAATTATTTAAACCTGCAAATTCATGTAATCTTCTAATGCACATATCAACATAACTAACAGCATTTTTACATGCTTCAAAATTACCTGTATGTCCTACCATATCAAGATTAGCATAGTTTACTAAAATAAAATCATACTTTTTACCATGTTTTATAATATAATCTGTTACTTCTTTAGAGCTCATCGGAGGGTACAAATCATATGTTCTTACATCTTTTTTCTTTATTTCTTTTCTTGTTGTATTTTTTAAAACTATATCTTTATCACCATCAAAGAAATGATTTACATGTGGATATTTACTTGTTTCTGCAATACGAAGTGATTTTAATTTATTATTTTCAATAACTTCCCCAAATGTATTAATAACATCATGATGTGGATAAGCATTAATACATTTTATACTTTTATCAACCGTCATCATTGTAACAACTTTTAAATTATTTAATTTTTTTGTTTCAAAATGCCTAAATCTAGGATTAGTAATTGCGCTAAATAATTGAGTTAATCTATCTGGTCTAAAGTTAGCTACGATAATACTATCATCATTTTCTACAACACCTTTTTTATCAATAATTGTAGGGATGATAAATTCATCAAAATTTTCATGCTTATAATTATCTTCAATTACTTTTTTATAGTCTTCTTCATATGGACCAAAGTTATTAACAATTACATCATATGCAAGTTTTGTTCTTGTATAATCTTTTTCTCTATCCATTGCATAATATCTTCCTGAAACTGTAGCTAGACTTCCTATATTTAATTCTTTCATAAAGTTAGTAATTCCATCTAAATACTTTAAACAAACATTATAGACTGTATCTCTTCCATCTAGAAAAGCATGAAGATAAAGTTTATCAACATCATACTGTTTTGCCATATCTATTAAAGCCATAATATGATTTATTGAGGAGTGAATTCCTCCATCAGATAAAAGCCCCATAATATGTACTTTAGAATTGTATTTTTTAGCGTGTTCAAAAGCTTCGATAAAAGCTTCGTTGTTAAAAAATTCCCCACTTGCTATTTCTTTATCAATTTTTAAAAGTGGCCCTTCCACAACTCTTCCTGAGCCAATTGTTATATGGCCTACTTCACTATTACCCATTTGTCCTTTTGGAAGACCAACAAATTCCCCACTTGCTTCAAGTAGAGAATATGAATAGTTTTCATATATAAAATCAAGTGCAGGATGACTACTTTCTAAATAAGCATTACCATAAGAATTTTTATTTTCACCAAAACCATCAATTATTGCTAATATTACTTTTTTCATATAAACATATCATCTCCAATACAAAATACTGCATAATATGGGATATATTTTACCTTATTTTTTAAACTAAAATTTTGATTAGAAAGTCTAATAGCAAAATTTAAATTATACTTTGTCATAGTCATTCCTAAACTCTTAGACTTACTTCCCATATCTTTATTATAAATTTCAATTGGTATAATTAAACCATTTCTATTTTGAATAACTATATCGATTTCACATTTACCACCAGTCGCATGATAATTATAAATATTAAACCCATTTTGACTTAATACTGAAACAACATTATTTTCATATATTGTTTCAAGTAATTTTTCATTTGTAAGCAATCTATTAGAATTAACATTCATCTTTTTATATAAGATTCCAGAATCATTATAATATAATTTAAAATTATCTTCTTCACGACACTTACTAAGCGGAGATGTTATAGCATTAATTCTACTACTTTTTATAATTAAATGATTTTTTTCCATATATGAAATAATATTTTCGTAATCTTTTCCACGACCACCTGGTTTTACAAGTCCATATAAAAACTTTTTATTTTCCTTTAATAATTGAAAAGAAATACTGTTAAAAACTTCAATACCTTTTTTTATTTCTGAATTATCACTTTCAATTAAATTGTCTTTAATATATAAAATACTTTTATCATGATAAGAAGATAAAATATTATAATCATTTTCTTTATGAAAGTTAATTATTGTACTTGGATAACCTCCAGTTATAACATAATCATTATAAACTTCAATTGCTAAAGAATGAAAAGGCATAGGTTTATTATTTCTAAAAGAATCTTCAATAAAATCAATAAGTTGTTCTTTGCCTATAAACTTTAAATACTCAGGAAATGTAACAAGATTCATCTTTTTAAGCGATATTTCTCCTGCTTTATTACCTGTTAAAAACTTTTCATTAGATGTTATCATAACGATATCATAAGAAGAATTAATAAACAATTTCTTAACAAGTTTAAATATTTTTTCATTAACATTATCAAAAACAATTAAACTTTCTTCTTTAAAAATAGTTTCTAGTGATATTGCTGATAAAGCTTTTATCAATTTTTCCAAACTTGAATTTTTTTCAAATACATAATTTAATTCTAAATTATTATTACAATCAAAATATATTGTATTTTTATACTCTTTTTTACCAAAATCTAAAATAGTATAAGTTTTCCCACATCCACTTATTCCGTACAACAACATTGGTTTTTTATTATCATCAATTTTCCATTTTAATAGTTCTTCACTTATCTTTCGTTCCATAAATTGTCCCCTTTCTACCATAATCATAACTTAATTATAATATTTGTTATAACTTTAGTCAATATAATGTAAAAAAATAAAAATAAAAAAGATACATAAAAATATCTTCTTATTTAAATTATAGTAAATTATTAATTTCTTCTTCTGTTAAAGATGTAACTTTTTTAATTGTATCAATATCAATATTTTCTTCTAACATTGATTTTGCCAACTCATATATACGATTATTAAGTTCTTCTTTTTCAAGATTAATTTCTTCTTTTGCAAGAATAATTTCTTCTTTTGCAAGATTAATTTCTTCTTTTGCAAGATCAATTTCTTCTTTCATTTCGTTTAGCTTTTTTTCTTTTTTTTCATGTTCTTTCTTTATACAGTTATTTTCATATTCCTTAGCTAACTCACTATCATATAAACCTATTACTTTTTCATTATTTGATATTTCTTCAAGATTATCTTTAAACATAGTTAACTTTTCATCCCCTTTAGCTATTTCTTCCAAAGACTGCTTACTTGATATACATAACATTAATAATTTTTTATCAAGTGGTGTTAAGCTTTCTTTTCTAGCCTTATTATACCATTTATTTTTTATTTTTTCTAGACTAATATGATAAACTTCTCCAAAAGAATTATTAACTACTCCTGTTTTTGTTCTCATTTCAAATTTAAGTATCGCTTCGTTTGTTCTAAATCTTTTATAATTACTAAAATTATTAAAGTTTATTTGAATTATTCTTTTTGCCTTATATTTTTTATCACCACATTTATATTGATCTGCCATAAGTTTGTGATAATATGCATCATTTTTATTAAATAATCCATCATAATAATAACGGTTCATTTCTAAATTAATTATATTTTTTTCTATTTCTACTAGTATATCTGTTGTCATTTTTTTACTATTATAATGTTCTATACCTAACTCATTATTTAATATAATCATATTCTTATCAATTATTTTTTTAGGCATTTCCGTTATGCTTGATATTAAATCAACCAAGTAATTCCTATTTTTCTTATTAGTTAATACGCTTTTAAATACCGGATCAAATGTCGCAGGGATTACTCTTTTCTTTTCCCTTATTTCTTTAATCTCTTGTTGATATGGTTTCATAAGTTCCCCCTTTCATTAATATTTAGAAGATATTTTTTATCCTCTATATATAATTATACAAACATATTTTAAAAGCACCTAAATTTTTAAGGAAAAACTTTTATTTTTTATTAAAAACATAATCATAAACCATTTCTAATACTTTCATAACTATAATTAACATTTTATATTTATTATAATTATTATCTTTATAAAAATGACTTTCTATTACTACTAAATTATCTATTATTAAATAATTTATTTTATTTTTTCTAACTTCACTAATATTATTTTTACATATCTTAAATATATCTTTATCTTCTTTTATACAATAATACTTATTATTTTTTATAAATATTATTAAACTATCTTTATATATTCTTTTTATAAATATATACCTATTTATTAAACTCACTACTTTTATTAAAAATATATTTATTTATATTTCTATATATAACTCCTTTATTTACTTTATATATATTTAAAAATGTATTTATACTAGTAAAAAATGTTTCTAAATTTATATAATTATTTTTATACAAATACTTTACTTCTTTTATTCTTTTTATTATTCTTTTTTTAGATGATTTTTCTATCTTTATTATTGTTTTTTTATTTAATACTTTATATCTATATCCTAAAAATACAAAACCTTCTTTTATACTTACTATTTTACATTTATTCTTATTTAATTTTAATTTATATTTTTCAATTAACTCTTTTTCAATTAACTTATATATTTTTTTTAATTTATTCTTATCTTTATCTATTAAGATAAAATCATCCATATAATGAATATAATATTTAATCTTATAATCATAAATTATTTTATGATCTAATTCATATAAATAAAAAATAGATAAAAATTGACTAGTCATATTTCCTATTGGAAGTCCTTTATTATATTCATATATAGGTATTTTTTCTATTTCTTTTTTTCTATTAGGAAATAAACTTATATAATACTTTTTAATTTTATTTATTTTTTCATTTACATATATACTATTTGTACTAGATAAAATATCACATATAAAATTATATGAATAACTATCTAATTTATCTATTAACATACTTTTAAGTATATTATGATCTATTGTATAAAAATATTTACTTATATCTAATTTTAATATATAAAAATTATCATATTTTTTATTTTCTTCAATATATTTATTTAATAACTTTCTAGCATATGATGTTCCTTTATTTTTTCTTGTTGCTACATTTCTATCATCTAAATATTTTTCTAAATTAGGTATTAAATAATTTCTTGTTATATAATGATTTATTACTTTATCTTTTATATTTAATGACATTACTATTCTAAATTTAGGTTTTGTTATTAAAAATATATTATATTTACAAGTATAATTATTATTATAATTAACTATTGTATTATAAATATTATTTATATTTTCAAACTTATATTTTTCAAAATTATATATTTTACTTTTATTTTTAGTATTTTTTCTAATCTCATTTTCATATATATTTAAAATATCATTAAATACTTTATAATTCATTATTTATCCATCCATGTAACATTTTATTTATCTTTGTTAAATTAAATATATATGTATTTAAATTTTTTAAAGAAATATAATTCTTTTTATATGAATATTCAAAATAAAAATCTATCATACTTATTTTACTTAAACATTCATATTTTATATTTTCCTTATTATCTATTTTATTATTAGCTAAATATACTAATTCAAGTAATTCAAATGATGTATTTATTATTCTTTTTTTAATTATTATATCTTTTTTAGGATAATTTATTAAAATACTATCTAAAGACAAAATAAAATTTTTTATTTCATTTGCTAAAAGAAACTTATTATTCATTAACAACCTCATTTATATATTTAACTATTTTTTCTAACTTCTCTATTTCTAAAATTTCAAGTTTAGGAGTTATATTATCTTTCATTTCTCTTAATTCTAAGACTTTTTTTCCTTTTTCTAATATTTTTTTATAATTATTATTTTTATTAAAATCTTTTTTATCTTCTTTATTATCCTTATATTTAATTAAATAATTTATATTATTATCTTCTAGTTTATTTATTACTTTAACTAATACATTACTAGGAAATCCTACTTTAGAATTTACTATTTTATAACCCATTAAATAACTTATTATAATAGAATCTTCATCAAATACCGAAACAAACTTTCCTATTTCTCTTAATAAAACATAATCACTACTTTTTTTCATACTTTCCTTCTTTCATAAATAAAATTTTAATTATAATAAAAATAAGGGTCACTTAAAACGATGTTATAACATCATTTTAAGGCCCTTAATTTTTATTATACTTTTTATATGCTTTCTAGGAAGTTACGTATAACTATCCATACACATATTTAATTTAGAGATACTATCTCAAAGATATGTTTTGTCCTTTATTAATTCCCATACATTAACCATGACTAATGTATCATATTACACATTTTATAAAGGTCTGGCCGAACGGCAAACTGGTTGTTGTTGACATTGTTGTTGTTCGCATTCCCATCCGAATTGACATTGAACGCATTGTTACTGTTGCTAGCATTCTGAGGCAATCAAACATACCTTATATATATAAATAACATAATTATAAATTTATTTATAATTAATTATATATACCATTTTTATACTTATTAACAATTTTTCAAAACTTCCCGCAGGATTTCCCCCTGCAGGGAAGAAAGATCATAACCCAAGCGTATATGGTGAACTTGAAGTTCCATTTCCCCCGGTGATTTGTGCGGAAGATATTAGATATAGGACTGGCCGAACGGCAAACTGGTTGCTGTAGACATAGTTGTAGTACGCAAACCCATCCGAATGGACATAGAACGCAAAGTAACTGCCGCTAGCATTCTGAGGCAATAACCACTCATTAGCCTTTATATTGTATAACCAGTTTGTACCGTTACATGCTCTTATATCATTTGATGATGAGTTAGAATCATATATTTTTTTATTTTCACAATTACTACTCGCATAGCCATAATCACTTAAATACATTAATCCTAGTTTTCCAACCCAACTATTTGGATTTGTTCCATTGTAAAACTCATTACTTGTTGTATTTTGTATTTTTCTTTCATATGAATAAAACTGTAATGAAGTATCTGCCCATCCATTATTAGAAGTTGGGGTTTTTCCTCCTAAATAATATTTTGCCTGACCTATCATACTTTGTGATATACTATCTAAACTATTTAGATATGTTGTATTAAGTTCTGTATTTAATGTTGCTGG
>ERZ827423.896-NODE-896-length-33218-cov-4.604348_pt1 | contig 33218 bp, 28 predicted proteins | sample MGYA00519775_ERZ827423 | MGnify/ENA primary metagenome ERZ827423 (study PRJEB31778, sample SAMEA3449296) | human gut metagenome | biome: human gut; feature: human-associated habitat; material: faeces | place: United Kingdom | collected 2010/2012 ... | reverse complement strand
CTTTCTTATGCCGAGATCAAGGCACTGGCCAGCGGCAACCCCATGATTAAAGAAAAGATGGATCTGGATATTGAGGTGTCCAAGCTGAAGCTGCTGAAAGCCAATCATCTTTCCCAGAAATACGCGCTGGAGGACGCCATCAGCAAGGGCTTTCCGAAACAAATTGCGGAAACGCAGGCACGGATCGCCGGGTATGGTGCGGATATTGCCATTGTCAAGGAGAATACCCATCCCAACGAGGACGGCTTCTCCCCACTTACGCTGGTGGGTGTCACCTACGCTGACAAGAAGGAGGCTGGCGCGGCGCTGCTGACCATGTGCCAAACGATGCTCTCCCCGGAGGCGACACAGATCGGCAGCTATCGCGGCCTGACGCTGGAACTGTCCTTTGATACCTTCGCGCGGGAGTACCGCCTGACCATGATCGGGCAACTCCGCCATACCGTCACGCTGGGAACCGATGTATTCGGCAATTTGCAGCGCATGGACAATGCGCTGGAGGGACTGCCCATCAAGGAGCAAACCTGTCGCGAGCAGTTGTCCAACCTGCAAACGCAGCTGGAAACCGCAAAGGCAGAGGTACAAAAGCCATTCCCCCGTGAGGAGGAGTTGAAAGCCAAGTCCGCCAGATTGGAGGAACTGAACGCCCTGCTGAACATGGATAATAAAGTGCCGGAACCGGTGCAGGAAGAAAAATGCAAACGTAAGGAGGAACTTGAACGATGAGTACGACCGAAGAACGCGCCCAGATGCTTTATGACAAGGCGCTGACCGAACTGAACACCTATCTGGAGGATATGAAAACCAAACCGCCGCAGGAGATTATCAACAGTGCCTATCAAATCGTGAATAAGCAGGACTTACTGATGATTTTGGAAAGTGCGGAGTTTACGCTAGCGGAACTCAATGTGCTGAACGAACTGGAGCATCCTCTGCAAGTGCTGTATGAGGAATGGCTGCCTGTGGAGGACAGGCACATGGAGGAGCTGCGCGACTCTGTACAGAGCTATCTCGATACTCGCCTGCAACATCGGGCAGAGAAACTGTACGCTGACCCGTCTGTGTTCCGTTACGAAGGCTCGTACTCGGAAGCACGCGAAAAGGGCGAGGTACATCTCTACCGTGCCAACCGAAAACGCGACCGTGCGTGTATCGACGCTTTCACAGAGAATATCAGCGATGCCAACGAAGCGCGTAGGATGCGCGAGTTCGTGCAGGAGTGGACACAGGAATTTGGACATGACCGCTGTAAATTTCTTCTTGGATACACGGTGCAGTGCGCCGACTGGGACGGACGGTACTCTGCTGCATCCAAGCGTGAAGCCGCCAAAACGGACTATCACATTACGCCGGAACATGACCCGTTTTCGGAGTTCCACACGAACGCGCATCCCTGCCTGGTAAACTATGCTTATGAATTGCTGATTGAGCAGGAGCGTGACAAGAAAAAAACCGCACCGAAGCACGACGAGCCGGAGAGGTGACGAGATGGGGTATCAAGAAAGCTGGCTGTATGTACAGCCGCAGATGTGTTTTTCTAATCTGATCCGTGCCTACGAAAAGACAGCCAGAACGGATTATTACCGCACGATGGGTGCTGAACCGATGTCCGTTGTCATCCTAAAACGCCCGTTTGGTGAAGTGCCGAAAGGTGTGAAACTTCTCTGGGTATGCGGCGACCGCTGTTTCCATACGCCGGTCGGCGTATTTAACGGCAATCTGAAATCTCCGGCAAAGCTATGTTTTATTCCGGTGGAACAAGTTCTTGACCCGGATGACTACAGGCTAAAGGGAATCGACCTGAACAGCCGTGCGCCCAGTGAAAACGCCTATATGAAGCGGTACAATGTGGAGGATTATATTGTGCGAACCAGAGCAGAACGAGAAAGATAGGAGGTTTACCCATGCCCTACGCAACCAAAGCGCAGATCGAGCGCGCCCGTCAACCTGATCTGCTGACCTTTCTCCGGCAATATAAGCCGGACGAACTCATTCCCACCGGCCCCGGAACGTATAAACTCCGCAGCCACGACAGTCTGAAAATCTCCAACGGAAAATGGTGCTGGTGGTCCCACGATAAGATGGGTGGTGTCAATGCGCTGGAATATCTGATTAAAGTCGAAAATATGAAATTTCCCGATGCCGTACAGCTTGTCAATGAGCAGTGCGGCTTTTTTGATGCTCGCGAAGTGCAGTCTGCGCCCGTCAAACAGAAAGAAACGCCGAAAGCAGAATTTCTTCTGCCGGTACGTTTCCAGAACAACAAGCGTGTGACCGCCTATCTGCTTTCACGCGGCATTGACATGGCGGTACTCGACTACTGCTTTCAGCATGGACTTCTGTATGAAGCCGCAGACTACCACAATGCCGTGTTTGTCGGCTATGACGGCAAAACACCACGGTACGCTACACTGCGCGGAACACTCTCCGGCAACGGCTTCAAGCGAGATGTGACCGGCAGCAGCAAGCAATTCTGCTTTTCCATCACCGGAAAAGGCAATGGAAAACTGAATGTGTTCGAGTGTGCCATTGACGCGCTCTCCTATCTCACACAGGTAAAAATGCAGGGTGCGGACTGGCGGCAGGAGTCCGTTCTTTCTCTCGGCGGCGTTTACAAATCCACTCCCAACGAAGTTCCCAAAGTCCCGGTAGCACTGCAAGGCTATCTGAACGCTCATGCCGATGTTTGCGAAATTGTGTTGCGGCTGGACAACGATGCGGTAGGCCGCGGCGCGGCCGGTGCTATCTCGCAGGCAATTACTAACCTGCCCGTATCGGTGGAACTGCCCGCTGATGGCAAGGACTACAATGAATGGCTCATGCGTCAGAAAGGCATCTCTCCGCGACCGAGGGCGAGAAACGAGCCGGAACGGTGAGCCGCAGGCGGCTCAAAATTCGGCGCGGCTGCGGCCGCTCCGAATTTCCTTGCAAGCATAGCAAAATGACAGCATTTTGCGAAAAGCGCCGTTCGTCACCGAACAGCGCAGCTTGTTAGGGAGCGCCCTAATACCCCAAATTGGAGGAATAACAAATGAAACTCAGAGAACGAAAAATCACCGTCCGTCTGACGGATGCAGAACGTGGCCACCTGCTGGAGCAGGCAGAGCTGGCCGGACTGAAGATCGAGCCGTTTGTCCGCAATGTCATTCTCGGTGTGCAGATGCAGCCGCGTCCCAAAGAGGAGTGGGCGGAGCTGCTGCGGCAGACCTCCGGCATTGCAAACAACATCAATCAGATCACCAAGCGCGTCAACTCCGGTGAGCCTGTAACGGACGAAACCCTCCGGCTCATCGCAGATATGCAGTCGCAGATCTGGGAAAAACTCAAGGCGTTCTGATATGGCGATTACCAAAGTGTTCGCCATACGAAGCCGATTTGAGAAAACCGTTCAATACGCCGCAAACGAAGAAAAGATCTCCCTTTCCGGCATGATCGAATACGCCGTCAACCCGGACAAAACCGAGAAGCGGCTGTTTGAAAGCTGTCTGAACTGCGTGAGTGTCGAAAATGCCGCACGGGATATGGAGCGCACCAAGCGGCGTTACAACAAGACCGGCGGCATACAGGGCTATCACATTATCCAATCCTTTCAGCCGGGTGAGATTACCCCGGAGCAGACCCACGCCATCGGTGTAGAGTTTGCGCGACGGCTGTTCGGAGAGCGGTTCGAGATAGTCGTTGGAACCCACCTCGATAAACACCATCTGCACAACCACATAGCGGTCAATTCCGTGTCCTTTCTGGACGGCAGGAAACTACGCTGCAATATGAAAACCTACTTCAAAGAAATCCAGAAGGCGTCGGACGACCTGTGCCGCGAATACGGTCTGTCCGTCATTCTGCCGAAAGGCAAAGGAAAAAGCCATCAGGAATGGCAGGCGGCGAAGTCCAAACAGCCTACCATCCGGGAGCAGATACGCCGGGACATTGATGATATAGTCGGGCAATCGCTCAACTTTACGACCTTTCTGGACGGTCTGCGAAAAGCCGGTTATCAAATTCACGCTGGGAACCGAAAACACACCGCTGTCAAACCGCCCTACGGAAAGGGCTTCATCCGGCTGGATAGTCTGGGCGAAAACTACACCGATGCCGCCATCGAGCAGCGCATTTTGTCGCAGCATTGCTGGAGCAAACCGAAAAAGCCGCCTGTACCGCGCCGCTATGTCTGTAACGGCCACTTGAAGAAGTACCCCAAAGTACATGGCTTCCGTGCATTGTATTTCCGCTATGTCTACCTGCTGCGCGGGGCAGTCAAGGGACGCGGATCGAAAAAGGTCAGCCGGTATCTTTTGGAGGACACGATACGGTTTGAGCAATATCTGAAGCAGCACCGTTTTCTGTGCGAACACCATATCGACACCGCCTCAGACCTGCAAAACACGAAACACACCCTCACAGAGCGGCTTGAAGTCGCGCTGCTTGAGCGAAAACCACTTTATGAAGAAAGAAGGCACGCCGATGAAACACAAAAACAAGTGCTGTCGAAGGAGATCAGCACGCGCACCGCCCAGATCAAGTCGCTCCGCCGAGAACTGCGGCTCTGTGCCCAGATCGAAGCGGACGCAGAACGGGTGCAGACCCGTGTTCACGAAGCTACATTGATACAGAAGGAGGAACGATACCATGAGTCAAGGCAGCGAAGCCGCCGAGCAGATGACGCGCGAAGCCATCCAGATTTCCGAAGCGGCGGCAAAGTTGGCGGCGCTGGGTGCGAAGAACCTTGCGGCTCTGTGTCTGGCACTGGCGAGCGAGAACCAGAAACTGCGCGGCAAGACCCACATGAACGCCCTACTTCGCAGCGGTAAGGAGCTGCGGGTGTTTGACCTGAAAGAACCGGACTTAGCCATTTTCAAGCAGGAAGCGAAGAAATACGGCGTTCTGTTCAGCGTCATCAAAGACGGTGCAAACGGAAACGGTCATGTGGACATCCTGGCGAAAGCCGAGGATGTGTCCAAGCTGAACCGTATTTTCGAGCGCCTGCACTATGCCGCGCCGGAGCGTGCAAAATCGGAGGACGAGCCGTTAAAAAAAGCCGAGTCCCGTGTTCTGCAAGAGAACAGATCCGCCGAGCGCGGGACTGGCTGGAAGCAAGAGAAAGCGGAGATTGAAGAACCGCTGTCTGTTATCGCACGGATACGGCAATATAAGCGGCAGGAACGGCAGACGCCGCCTCTGCCCGGAAAGGAAAAAGAGAGATGAAGAAAACGATCACAATTATGGCGGTGTTTCTGCTTCTCGGTATGAACACCGCATTTGCGGCAGAATATCCGTCACAAGTCAGCTATAACCTCAATAACGGCATCTTTGAAGTCCGAAAAACCTATGAGATGCAGGTAAATCAGGAACCGTCCGCACAGGTGAAGCAAGGTTTTGAGCAGGACGGCTATTCGTTTGTCCTTACGGATATGCTCCGGCAAGAGCTGCCCGAACAGCAGAGCAAAGCATACACCGAAACTGTTACGGTCAACAGTGGCAGCAAGGAACTGACGGCCATTCTCCCATTGCTTGCGGACACCAAAGAAATCACGACTGAGGACGGTTTCGCCGGCACGCTGAAACTGGATACCAGCACGATTACCGTAGAACCCGCTGGCTACAAGAACAATTCGTGGACGGTTTCGGCCACCCGCACCTATCCCAATCTCAGCAGCATGGACCTGGAGTATATCCCTAAGACCACGACGGAAAACGGACGCACGCTGAACTTCTCCACGGTGGACTGGCAGACGGATAATACGGAAACTGTGGACGATGATACCATCGGAAATCGCTTTTCTGCGGTGGTCACTTATACTGGAACAGCGTCCAGCCGCAATGTGACCGGTTATACGGTCACGGCGCAATACAGTGGCGAGGTGGAGAAGGTATCACTGGACAAAGTGCAGTATGTGGCGGTTTTTCACGGAGCACCCATTGCCCCGCCAGAGGTGGAGGAAGAACCTGTGATGGATTGGCGGTATCTGGCCATTCCGGGCGGACTGATTTTACTCTGCCTTGCGGGTTTTATCACAGCCAAAATCAAAAGTAGGAAGAAAGGACAGTATGACGATGAGACGATTTACGATGCAGATTACCAAGTTGTCAAAAGCCGCAAGGATGCTGGGACTGACGCTGGTGGCAGCGACAGCGATGAGCATTACCCCGGCGTTAGCTCTTGAGTACACAGAAGCGGATGCTCCGGCAGGCAGCTTTGGCCAATCCACCAGCATCGAGCCGGTGACGGTGGTTGGGGAAGCAAACATTTTTGAAACTGATGTGAGTAAGAACGCTGCCTACATTCCGCCTGTTTTCGGCAGCCCGATGGCAGATGTCCCCGGCTCCGGTGAACGGCTGACGCCCAATCTCGTGACGGGCGGTTATCTGGAATCCGGCGGTATCGGCGGCAGTACGGCAACAGTCTTGCCGCCTCCGGCAGATAAAACCACCATCGGAACGGCATGGAGTACCGGCTACACCGCTGTGACCAGCAGCTTGTACTATAAGGACGGTTCTCTCGGCACCCTTTCTGCCCCGTCCATTGGATTGAGTGCAAAAATCTATCAGGGAACGGACAGCGCCGCAATGAGGAAAGGCGCAGGACATTTCACCGAAACCTCTATCTGGGATGGGAATGTGGCCTTTGCCGGACATAATCGCGGTGTGAGCAACCATTTTGGCAAGATACACACGCTGAAAAATGGCGACACCATCACGCTGACCACCACACTCGGAACACGCAGATATTCCGTCTATTCGGTGAGGAAGGTATCCGTGAATGATGTGAGTGTACTGAATCCCTCTGATGAGAACATGGTAACGCTGGTGACCTGTGTGATGAACCAGCCGGACTACCGCTGGTGTGTACAGGCTCGGCAAAAATAATATTGATATGAGTTACTTTACAGCGGCACAAACCTGAAAATGGTTTGTGCTGCTACTGCTTTCAGGAGGTTTTTATGCGAAAAAGACTGATAGCGATACTTTTGTGTATCTCCACCATGCTGAGCCTTTGCACAGGCTTTGCTTCCGCCGCCAGCAGCACCATTGCTGGTGCGCTGGGTGAGGTGAACATTACCAATGGTGACTACAAAATGTCCTACCTCAGCATGAACGGCGTTGTCCGTTCCCAGTCCTATACCTACTTCAATTTCAAGTCGGCCAGCGGCGCGATCAAGGAAATTCCCGCCTACTGCATCAACCCTACAACAAAGGGTGTGCCGCAGACCGTTGGTCCCGGTCAAAGCATCAAGTATATTGCAAACGAAGCCAGCAACGACCCGAAGATCGTCGGCATCATCGCTAATGGCTACCCGCATCGCGGTCTGTCTGAACTTAAGCTGGACAATAAGTATCAGGCGTACTACGCCACGAAGATGGCGCTCTGGTGCTATCTGATCGACGGCTGGAGCATTGACCGGCTGACGGTCAACCCGTCCCTGTCCGGCGTAGAGAAGGAACGCGGCGAAAAACTGCTGGCGGCGGCAAAGGACATCTACAAACGCGGTATCTGGTGGAACCGTGTGCCGCAGCCTACTATTACAGTGACAGCCGATAAAGATTCGGCCTATCCCGTCACCATAGACGGCAAGGAATACTTGCAGCAGGTGTTCACAGCGGATTCGGAAACATGGGTTTGCGACTATGACATCGACATCGGATTCACCATGCCCGATGAAGTGCCGGATGGCACCCGCATCGTAGACATGAACAACAACGACATCACTAAGATCAGGACCTCGTCCAACGGTGCCAGCTATGCCGGTCAGTTCAAGGTGCTGTACCCCAAGGACAGCGTAAGCGACCAGACCGGCTCTGTGCAGATGTCGCTCCACGCCAATGTCTATAAGTATGCCATCTACTATGCCCTGTGTGCAGAAACCAGCAAGTATGGCACCCTCCAGCGCTATATGTGCGACACCGATCCTACGACGGAAATCCGCCAGTCTACCTTCAGCCGCTATTCTTCCACGCCGTCTGATACCCCAGACGAACCGGAAACGCCCACGGAAACTACCCTTATCATCAACAAGGTGGCGACCGGCACCAATACACCGCTTTCCGGTGCAACTTTCGAGGTAAAGGCACCGGATGGGACGGTCCTTGGCAGCTTTGTCACGGATACCAGCGGCAATATCATTATTCCGCTGACCCTTTCCGGCCAGTATGTCATCACGGAGAAAGCGGCTCCCAAGTGGCACCTGCTGGGTGCGGAAACCACCAAGACCGTATCCGTGGACTATGGAAATACTGCGACTGTTACCTTTGAAAATGCACCTTACGGCAATCTGCGCGTGGACAAGATCGATGCGGACAGCGGCGCTTCTCTCACCGGTGCGACTGTGGAGATCAAGCACATCGAAAGCGGCGTCACCCAGACCGGCACCACCGACCTCGGCGGCAGCGTGTACTTCGATAAGCTGAAGCCCGGTGCATATCAAGTGCGTGAGGTGTCTGCACCCAGCGGCTATGTCAAGGACGACCAGACCTATACTGTCAATGTGACTTCCGGCACGGAAACCAGCTTTGTGCTGAAAAATCAGGCAAAGCCGGGTCTTATCATCACCAAGTACGATGAGCAGACCCATGAAGTTCTGCCCGATGTGACCTTTGAAGTTTACCGTGATACCGTCCTCATCGGCTCGTTCTCCACGGATGAGATGGGCCAGATCCGCCTGACCGACCTCCAGCCGGGAACCTATCTGGTAAAGGAGGTTTCCACCAGTGCAGGCTATGTGCTGGACAGCACGCCGCAGCAGATTGAATTGACCGCAGGCGGCGGTATCAAAACACTGACTTTCTTCAACACTGTCAAGCCCGGTATCCACATCATCAAGGTGGACAGTCGCACGATGGAGCCGCTGACCAATGTCAAGTTCCGTATTTCACTGGTGGGCGGCACCTTCTCCAAGGAATATGTGACCGATAAAAACGGTGAGATCGACCTGACAGCGCTGGAGCCGGGTGCATATACCGTGGAGGAAATCACAGCGCCGAACGGTTATCTGATGGATGATGACAAGCGCGTTATCCAGATCAATGCCGGAGAGAATGCCCGTTTCGTGTTCACCAACACGGAAAAGCCGGTGCTGTCTGTGGTGAAGTACGATGCGGAGAATGATTGTTATCTGGCCGGTGCGACCTTCCGCATTGCTAAAATCGAAGATGGTAGCCACTACCTTGACCGCGTGACTGACACAAACGGGCGTATTTCTATCTCTGATCTGGAACCGGGCGTCTACTCCATCAAGGAGATCGCAGCGCCCAGCGGCTATGTGCTGAACGACACGGAATATCACGCAGAGCTGTTTCCCGGCAAGGACAGCACCATCGTGGTAAACAATGAGAAAAAGCCAAACCTCAAAATCGTCAAGACCGATGCTGTGACCGGCGCACCGATCTCTGGTGTAACTTTCACCGTCAACAAGGCGGACAGCAGTACACTCACCACCGTCAAGACCGACGCCAACGGCGAGACTCTGCTCACCGCCCTTGACCCCGGTGTGTATGTGGTGCGCGAAACCAGTGTGCCGGACGGTTATCTGCTGGACAGCGAACTGCAGACCATCACCCTCGTTCCCAATAAAACGGGAACGGTGCGTTTCCGCAATTATCCCAAACCTACACTCACCATCAACAAGGTGGACAGCATTACGAAAGACCCCATCAAGGGAGCAAAATTCCACATCACCTATGCCAGCAACAACAGCTTCACCGGAGAACTGAACGACCTCGGCACTTATTTCACCGATGAAAAAGGTCAGATCAAACTCACCAAGCTACGCGACGGCTGGTATCGTGTGACCGAAGTGGAACCGGCAGCGGGCTACGCCATCAAAGACCCGGCCACGCAGGACTGTTTCATTCAGGCAGGCACCGGTAAGACGCTGACCTTTGAGAACACGCCGCTTTCGGCGCTCATCATCAAAAAGGTGGACGCGGACAGCGGAGCCATGCTGCAAGGCGCGAAGTTCCGTGTGCGTTATCTGGGCGGAACCTCTGGCACCGGCGGTACGGTCATCGGAGAATACACCACCTCGGTCAACGGCACTATCGTTATCACCGGACTGAAAGCCGGAACCTATATCGTGGAGGAAACCAAGGCTCCCGCAGGCTATGAGATCGAGGACACGCCGCAGACCGTCTATCTCTCCGGTAAGGAGCAGGATGTGGTTACGGTGGAGTTTTCCAACGGCAAACATGGAAATCTCATCATAACAAAAATCGACAGCGTAACCAAGCAGCCGCTTCCCGGCGCACAGTTCAAGATCACGACCTCGGACGGCTCGTTTGTTGGAAACTACGGCGGCACAGTCACTTCCAACGGCATTTACACCACGGACAGCAACGGCCAGATCAAGCTGATGGACCTCAAACCGGATACTTATGTGGTAACGGAGGTCAAAGCGCCGGACGGTTATGTGCTGGACAGCACCTCGCAGACCGTAAAGGTCGACCGCAACGACACGCAGACGCTGACCTTTACCAACACGCCCATTGGCGGCGGTCAGATCATAAAGGTGGACGCGGACAGCGGCAAGCGCATCAAAGGCGTACAGTTTGAAATTGCCAAAATGAGCGGCGAGCGCATCGGCACCTACACCACCGACAGCGACGGCGTTATCACGATCCCGCAACTTGCGGACGGCTGGTACACCGCCACGGAGCTGAAAGCGGCTAAAGGCTATCTGCTGGATACGACACCCCACAATTTCGAGGTAAAGGCTGGTAGGACGACCTCGCTGACCGTCGAGAACACACAGGCCAGCTCCATGCTCATCCACAAGATCGACAGTGTGACCGGCAAGGGCATTTACGGCGTGACTTTCCTCGTTTCGGACAGCAAGGGCAACCCCATCGGTCAGTACACCTCCGACCAGAACGGCTATGTCTATATCGACAAGACGCTGACGGACGGAAAGTACCTGGTGCGGGAAATCCAGGCGGCGGACGGCTATGTGCTGGATACCACAGTTCGCACCTTTTATGTGGAATATGGTGCGACTTCTACGATTACATGGAAGAACACACCCACGATGGGGCAGATCCAAATCACCAAGAAATCCGCAGACGCTAACCCATTCAACGCACTTGCGGCCGGAACTCTTTTGCCCGGTGCGACCTTTGAAATTTATAATCGTGCCGGTGATTTGGTAAATACCGTTATTACTGATAAGAACGGTGTTGCGAAATCGGATACCCTGCCTTTGGGCCGCTACACCATCCGCGAAACCAAAGCGCCGGTATTTTACAGCGCCACCACCCAGCCCATCGAGGTGGAGATTGAATTCTCCGGCCAGATCGTGTGCGTGGAGGTACTGAACCAGAGCGTGTACACTAATGTTTCCGTGACCAAACGCGGCTACAAACAGGTCACGCCATCTCAGACGATCCGCTATGACTTCAAGGACATCGCCAACAATTCCACCGTGCCGTTGAACAGCTTCTACTGGCGCGACACATTGCCCACCTCGGCGGTGCGGCTTACAAAAATCGTTACCGGCACTTGGAATCAGCGGCTCAGCTATAAGGTGGTCTACAAGACCAACCTGCACAATTACCGCACACTGGCGGACAACCTCTCCACCATGAAAAACTATTCGCTGGACGCTTCGCCTGCGGCACTGGGACTGGCCTCCAACGAGTATGTGACTGACTTCATGTTTGTTTTCGGAACGGTCAAGGCTGGTTTTGCACAGGTGGACGCCCCCTACATTCTCTGCTGGACAAATAGCTGGCTGAACAACGGTTACCAGTTTGCAAATCGCACCGATGTAGGCGGCCTGCACGGCGGACAGTGGATCATGGCGACAGACCGCTGGGTCACAACGGTCTACAAGCCGGGTGTTACTACTCTGCCTAAGACCGGCTACTAAGCCGTGAAGCGCGATTCCAACGGAAGCGCCGTCCTGCTTTGGGCGGCGCTTGCCGTTTTCGTGGTCTGGCTGGCACTGCTGGGCGGTGGGTGCTGTGGTGAAGGTCTTGGGCTGTTTGAATGGCTGAACGCCTTTTCCGCTGCATTGGAAACCCCGTTTTCCATCCACATTACGCCATACACAAAGAAATCTGTGCTGATTGCGCTGGCCTTCTATGGCTTTGCCGTGGCGTGGTACTACTCCGAAAAGGGCAACCGCCGACCGGGTGAAGAACATGGCTCTGCATACTGGGGTGATGCCCGCGAGGTATGCGCGCATTTCAAAACCCGGCGTAAAGACCGCTATCTGCTGATCTCCAAGCATATCCGCATCAGTATGAATGTGCGAAAGCTGCCGCCGCAGCATCAGGTGAACGCCAATATTCTGGTCATCGGCGGTTCTGGTGCAGGCAAGACGCGCTTTTTTATCAAGCCAAATCTCATGCAGGCGGACTGCTCCTACATCGTCTGCGACCCGAAGGGCGAAACCTACCGTGCGGTCGGCGGTTTGCTGGAAAAGATGGGTTATGAAGTGATGATCTTCAACCTTATCGACATGGCGCACTCGGACTGCTATAACCCTTTTGCTTACCTGCACACCGATGTGGACGCATTTCGACTCATCAACACCCTCATTCAAAACACCACGCCGCAGAAGTCGCAGACCTCTGACCCTTTCTGGGACAAGGCCGAAACCGCGTTCCTGTCCGCGCTCATTCTCTACCTGTTTCATGAAGCACCGGAGAGCGAGCGCAACTTCGGCACGCTGATGTACATGGTCATCAACGCCGAAGCACGTGAGGAGGACGAAAGCTACCGCAGTCCGGTTGACCTGCTGTTTGATGATTTGGAGCGCGTGGACGAAGATCATATCGCAGTGAAGAACTGGAAGGTGTTCAAGCAGGCCGGACCGAAAACCGCGAAATCCATTCTGGTTTCTGCTTCCACCCGTCTGGCGGCGTTCAACACCGAAGAAATGGCACACCTCACCAGTCGTGATGACCTTGCCCTCAGCACACTGGGTGACCGCAAGCGCGTGATTTTCGCAGTTATCCCAGATGAGGACACCACTTTTAACTATCTGGTCGGTCTGCTCTATTCGCAGGCGTTCCGTGAACTGTATCACGCCGCAGACAACAAATACGGCGGCAGGCTCCCTGTTCCGGTGCGTGTACTGATGGATGAGTTCGCCAATGTCGCACTGCCAGAGGACTTTGAACGAGTGCTTGCCACCTGCCGCAGCCGGGAAATATCCATCAACATCGTCATTCAGAACATGGCGCAGCTCAAGAAGCTGTTCAAGGACAGCTGGGAGAATGTGACCGGCAACTGCGATACACTCTTGTATCTTGGTGGCAACGAAGCCAGTACCCATGAGTACATTTCCAAAATGCTTGGCAAAGCCACTATCGACACCCGCACACGCGGTGTGACGAAAGGGCGCAGCGGCTCCAGCAGCACCAATTATCAGAACGCAGGGCGTGAACTGCTTATGCCGGATGAGGTTCGGATGCTGGATAACCGCAAGGCGCTCATCTTCATTCGCGGCGAACGCCCGGTGATGGACAATAAATATCCGATTGAGAGACACCCAAACTATCACCTTTCTGCGGACGGCGGACAGCCGCCGTATGAAAAGCGGTTTGACATTCCCTGCTATGAGCAAAACGACCTGCCTCATGAAATCGACATCAAAAATCTTGAAATACTGGAGGAAACACAACATGAAGAAGAAAATCATTCTGACCCCGGAGGAACGCAATCGCAAGGCAAAGTGCCGTTATTTCACCGCTGTGCTGACCTGTGTTCTCGCCTGCGCCATCTGTACGCCCGCTTTCGCCGCCGGTGATGACCCGCTGACCGCCATCAACAACCTGTCCACTTTTGTCTTTTCTGCGATCAAGGCCATCGGCGTGATCCTGCTCGGCTGGGGTGTGGTGCAGATCGGTCTGAGCTTGCAGTCCCACGACCCTTCCCAGCGCAGCACCGGCTTCCTGACCTTCTTCGGCGGTCTGGTCATCGCGTTCGCAAAGGAAATTCTGGACCTGATCTTGAAGTAAACTATACGAACAGCTTTCAGCCGCCTGCTTCAAGGGAAACGGGCGGCTGTTCTTTTAGGAGGTGAGAACTTGGACGACAACTGGATCGTAGAAAACTTAGAGGGTGCATTTGCCACTTGGAACAGCAAGCTGACCGAGATATGGTCACTGGTGAGCGAAACGCCGCAGCATTTCAAAGGCGGCACGATTTGGGCGATGTGCCAGAACATCAATACCGCGCTGCAAGCCATCGGCTATGGCCTGCTTATTCTGTTCTTCGCCGTCAGCATTTTCCGCAGTACAGCGAACTTTCGGGACTTCCGCAGACCGGAACAGGCCCTTCGGTACTTTATCCGCTTTGTCGCGGCAAAAACAGCCGTTACCTATGGCATGGACATTATGACTACACTGTTTACCATCTGCGGCGGCATTGTCAGCACGGTAGCAGGAAATCTCGGAAATCTTACCGGCGCATCGGTAACACTGCCGGAGGAGATCAAGACCGCCATTGATGAGGTGGGATTTCTGGCGAGTATCCCGCTGTGGCTCGTGACGATACTCGGCAGCGTGTTCATCACGGTGCTGTCCTTTGTGATGATACTGACGGTGTACAGCCGGTTTTTCCGGCTGTATATGTATACGGCGCTGGCTCCCATTCCACTGTCCACCTTTGCAGGCGATGTGACCTCAAATACCGGGCGCACCTTTATTAAAAGCTATCTCGGCGTGTGCATGGAGGGCGCAGTCATCGTACTTGCCTGCATGATATTCTCCGCATTTGTCAGCGGCGGTTCACTGGGCATTGTTGACCCGAACGCCTCGGCGGTGACGATGGTGTGGAGTTATCTCGCGGAAACCATCTTCAATATGCTGGTTCTGGTGGGACTGGTCAAGGGCGCAGACCGCATTGTGAAAGAAATGATGGCGCTGTAAAAAAACAGGGGGGCAATCACCCTCCTGTTACGACCTTGATTCTATTGTAAATGCGCTTTGATCCAATTTAGAAGTGCTGTTTCATCAGCAGAGCCTTCAGCAATCGCAATAAACATATCTGCCAATTCGCCAGTCTTTAATTGCAAATTGTAGCCATTCCATTTTAGTAAAAGCTGAACCATCATGGCACCAATTCTCTTGTTTCCATCTACAAAAGCGTGATTTGCGGCAAGACCAAAACCAAGACGCGCTTTTCTCAATTTCTGATGGAAACAAATCCTGACCGCCGAATGATTGCATCGGTGCCGCAATAGCAGCTTCCAAACCGGCACGGTCACGCAATCCGTCTAATCCGCCTGAGCCTTTGATGATATGGCTATGGATGAGAATAATATCGTCTGTCGTGATCCAGATCATTCAGCCATCCTCTTATAATCGGATGCAAACTCAGACAGCATTTGGTCGGTATCTGCCAACATTTGCTCTTTAGATACATTCGTAACCGGCTCCTGAATCGTCACTGCAAAAGGCATTCCCTTCGCGCGGACAAAGGCATTTGCGAACAGATTAAATGCAGTCGAAGTTGTCATTCCTAACTGTGTGCAAATCTCAGCCATTTGTGCTTTTACATTAGAATCCATACGGAAAGTCATGTTGGTATCCATTGCATCGCCTCCTTGCACTACAATTATATTACATTTTATGTGCAAGGTCAAGCGGATATTACAAGGAGTATCAGCGATGAGTCCAGACTATGGGACAGATATGGTGTTAGACTGACAATGAAGATTTCGTAAACCAACATTTTTTTGCGGAAACTTCAAAACTGCGCTATGCTGAACTCATAGGAGGTGCTGACTATGTTCAAACAAATTATTTTTCCGCTTTTGCTGGTTCTGTTGCTTCCCTTGTGGCTGCGATTACTCGTCCGGCTGCGGCTGGGACCGGCTATCATCTATGTGATACTGGGCAACACAGTATGGCTGGACTGGGCCGCTCGACATACCACATTGGCGGACGGTATCCTGTTTGCCATCTTAGGGGCAACGGCATTGAGCTGGGGCGTGACATTTTACCGCAGAATCAGAGAAAACTACATCAAATAAACCGGAGAGGGGTGCGTCACGCATCCCTCTTTTGCTTGGAGGTTACTTATGGAAATACGCATCAATCGTGAGGTGCGGAACTATCACGAATCCATCTTCTTCGGACTGTCCGCGCGGCAGTTCGGATGCTCCCTCGGCGCTGTTGCAGTTGCCGTGGGAGCTTATTTTTTACTCAAAGGTACGGTCGGCAAGGAAACGGCAAGCTGGCTTTGTATGCTCTGCGCGGCACCGCTGGCCGCCGCAGGCTTCTTCAAGTATAACGGTCTGACCTTTGAGCGTCTGCTTTGGGCGATGTTCAAGACCCATATCCTGTGTGCCGGACGGCGGCTCTACAAAAGCGAAAACCTGTACGACAAGCTGCTGCACACGCCGACAAAGAAAGGAAGGAAACGCAAGTGAAGAAAGCACCCTTGAAGCTGAAAAAGGAACGCGCCTCCGTGCGTCTGCCGAAAACCGCCCAGCAGTCTATTCCTATTCGCCGCATCTATCGGGACGGTATCTGGGAGGTGGATGGCAAATTCAGCCGTTGCTGGCGGTTCACCGACATCAACTACGCCGTATCGGACGAGGAAGATAAGAAAGACACGCTCATCAAATACTGTGCGCTGGAAAAGGGTTTGCCGACTGACGCTATCACGAAGATCTCCATCGTCAACAAGCACCTGAACCCGTTGGAGTTCCAGAAAGAAATGCTCATGCCGTCCAAACAGGACGGGCGCGACGACTACCGCAGGGAGTACAACCGTATGCTGCTGGATAAGGCCGCCGAGGGCAACGGTATCGTGCAGGACCGCTACATCACGGTTTCGGTGGAGCGCCGCAGTATTGAGGAGGCACGCAGCTTTTTCGCCCGCGTGGGCAGTGACCTTGCAAACAACATGAAAAAGCTGGGTTCTCAGCTTTTCGAGCAGGACAACAGCGACCGCCTGCGCGTTCTGCACGACTTCTTCCGCATTGGCGAGGAAGATCGGTTCCGCTTTGACTTCGATACCGTGGCAAAGCGCGGCCACTCGTTCAAGGACTCCATCTGCCCGGACAGCATCCAGTTCCATTCTAACTACTTTGAGCTTTCCGACAACAAGGTGGGCCGGGTGCTGTTCCTCAAGGACTACCCGGCCTATCTGGAGGACAGCTTCATCAAGGAGCTGACCGAGTTGAACCGCAACCTCATCCTTTCCATCGACATTCAGCCTGTTCCCACGGACAAAGCACTGAAAGAAATTCAAAATCAGGCACTTGCGGTGGAAACCGACATCACCCGCTGGCAGAACAAGCAGAACCAGAACAACAATTTTTCCGCCATTCCGCCCATGCAGCTCACCGATGCCCGCGACACCATGCGCTCCATGCTGGACGACCTGACTATGCGTGACCAGCGCATGACGCTTTGCGTTCTGACGCTCGTTCATGTGGCGGACACCAAAGAACAGCTTGACGCAGACACAGACACCATCCGCAGCATCGCAGGCGGCAAAAACTGCGAAATGAGCGTGCTGACCTATCAGCAGGAGGACGCACTGAACACCGTCCTGCCCTACGGTCTGCGCCGCATCGACACCCTGCGGACGCTGACCACCGAGAGCGCCGCCGGACTGGTGCCCTTTTCCTCGCAGGAAATTCGTCATCGCGGCGGCATTTATTACGGCGTGAACGCCACCAGCCGCAACCTCATCGTCTGCGACCGCAGGCAGCTTCTCAACAGCAACGGCTTTATCCTCGGCGTGTCCGGTTCGGGCAAGTCCTTTGCCGCAAAAGAGGAGATCACCTCCATCGCCCTGTCCACCGACGACGACATCATCATCGTAGACCCGGAGCGCGAATATGCGCCGCTTGTCCGCGCACTTGGCGGCGAGGTGGTACAGATTGCGGCAGGCAGTCACAACCACATCAACGCTATGGACATGACGAGCGGCTACGGCGAGGAAGAGGACACGGTAAACGGCCCACTGCTGCTGAAAAGTCAGTTCGTCATGTCCCTGTGCGAACAGCTTATGAAACCCTCCCTGATTGACGCGAAAGAGCGTTCTATCATTGCGCGGTGCGTGAAAAGCGTCTACCAGAACTACACCCAGGATGGTGCGCCTTCTCCCACGCTGAAAGAATTCCGTGCGGAGCTGCTGCGTCAGCCGGAGCCACAGGCGCAGTCCATCGCGCTGGCGCTTGAACTGTTTGTAGACGGTACACTGGATGTGTTCGCGTATCAGACCAATGTGGACATGAGCAGCCGCATCATGCTGTTCGACATCTTCGATTTGGGCAGTCAGCTCAAGACCGTGGGAATGCTCGTCATGCTGGACGCGATCTTGAACCGCGTCATTGAGAACCACCGTCGCGGACGGCGCACCTGGATCTACATCGACGAGATTTACCTGTTTTTCGCCAACGAGTACAGCACCAGCTTTCTGGAGGAGAGCTGGAAGCGTTTTCGCAAGAAAAATGCCGCCGCGACCGGCATCACGCAGAATGTCACGGACTGTCTGCGCTCTCCCACAGCGAAAAATATGCTGGCGAACTCGGAGTTTCTGCTGATGTTGTCCCAGGCTCCCACCGATCAGGAGGAGCTGGTGCGGATGCTCCGCATTTCGGAAGAGCAGCTCGGCTACATCAACAACGCCGAGTCGGGACACGGCCTCATCAAGGTCGGCGGCGCACTGGTGCCGTTCATCAACCAATTCCCGCGAAATACTGCGCTGTACCGCCTGATGACGACAAAGCCGGGTGAGTCGCTGTGAAAGAGATAAGAACACGCCCCAAAGACCGGGACATTCAGACCCGGCAGACGACAGCGTTTCTCCCCAGGCAGGCGGCGAAGGTGCTGCGAGAGAACGCAGTCCGCCGTCAGCTCACGGGCAAAAGCGCAGAGCAGCAGGAAGAAGCGCAATCGGTGTTCTCGGAACCGGCAAGCCGATTTGAAACCACCGCACAAAGAGCGGCGGAAATCAGCGCACGGACGGCGTTCCGCTCCGGCAAGGCACTGGCGCAAAAGCAATTTGACAGAACAATTTCACCAATTGAACCGAAAGAAAAAGCAGAAAATGCCTCGGCGCCGCACCAAAGTGAACCGCCGCAAGTCACTCGTGCCAAGCAGAAATTCCGGCAGGAACAGGCGAAAAAGCAGACCGAACACCGTCGGGAAACCGTGGCGTGGGAAGCGAAGCAAGAAGCCTTTCGGGTACAAAACGACATTGTGTTGCAGGAACATCGCTTTGCGGATATGTCCTCCCCTGCCCCTGCCGATACGTCACTGACGCAGGCAACCCGACACAGGAAAACAGCATCAACACCGCCGAAAAGAACCGAAAAGCCGCCCCGTGAGCCGATGTTCACAGGGCGGCAAACGCATTCTGTACGCCAGCAGGCGGCGGCAAAGACGCAGGCGCAGGTTACGTCACACGCCAGAGAAAAAATACAGCAGCAATTCGTGCAGGAAACCGCGCAAAAGACCGCACAGACGGCAAAACGCGCCGCAAAAGGCTTTGAATGGGTCAAAAACGCTGTCATCCGCACTGGACAAGCTATTGCAAGGGCCGCGGTGGGACTTCTGGGCGGAGCCGGTGCGCTCATTGCGCTGATCTTGGTCATCGGCGGTGCGGCGGCGGTCATCGGGACACCCTTCGGTGTGTTCTGGTCGGGCAATGACAGCGATGCCCAGTCCGTGCCGCAGGCGGTGGCGCGCATCAACAGCGAGTTTGCCTCCGAAATCAGCCGGATACAGACCGAGAACCCCACCGACAGCGTGGTGATCCACCGGGAGCCGGACGGCGGCAGTGACCTGACCATCCGAAACTGGACGGACATCATCGCGGTGTTTGCGGTGAAAACTGCCGGTGTGGATGCCGATGCTACAGATGTTGTGACCATCGATGAGGAGCGCATCGACCTCATCCGGCAGGTGTTCTGGGATATGAACGCGGTGAGCTGGTATGTGCAGACCATTCACCATAAGGACAGCACCGAAACCGTCCTACATATCACGATAACGAGCAAGAAAGCCGAAGAAATGCCGAATTTCTACCATTTCAGCAAGAGCCAGTGCGAAGCATTGACCGAGGTGCTGAAACCGGAGTACGCGCAGATGCTTGCCGAACTGGTCGGCACCTATGGCGGCGAGGTCATTTTGGACGAGGCGCAGATACGCGCCATGCTTTCTGCTATGCCGAAGGACATTTCGGAGCGCAGGAAAGCCGTGGTAGAAAAAGCGTACACCCTTCTCGGCAAAGTAAACTATTTCTGGGGCGGAAAAAGCAGTGCTATCGGCTGGGATTCCCGCTGGGGCAAGCCGACCCGCGTGACCGCACCGGGAAGCCGCAGCACGGGAACGGTCCGCTCTTACGGGTTAGACTGCTCCGGATTTGTGGATTGGGTGTTCAACAATTCGCTTGGCTATGTCATCGGTCACGGCGGCGGTGCGGCCAGTCAGCACGGCTACTGCAAGCCGATTTCATGGAGCGAGGCCCTGCCGGGTGATTTGGTATTCTATCCCGGCGACTCCCATGTGGGGATTTTCGTTGGTAAGGACGAGAACGGAAATCCGCTCATCATCCACTGCGCCAGTTCGCAGAACAATGTGGTGCTGACCGGCTTGCAGGGATTTACGAGTATCGGGCGGCCGGACTGTTTTTGATAAAAATTACAAGAATCCCGGCGCGGTGCAACGACCGTGCCGGGATTTACTGATTCAAACAGCCTATCACTCTGACCTGCCAGATGAGCTGTGCTGCAGAGTCATCCGCTATACTGAAGCTGTCATAATCATCTTAGGTTGAAAAGGGAGTGTTGATCATCGCAGAGATTTACGGATATGTTCGCGTTTCCACGCGAGAACAAAACGAAGACAGGCAACTGATTGCATTGAATGAAATACAGGTGCCGAAAAAGAATATTTTTATTGACAAGCAGTCCGGCAAGGATTTTGAGCGTCCCCAGTACAAAAAGCTGCTAAAAAAGCTCCGCCGGGACGACCTACTGTACATCAAGAGCATTGACCGGCTCGGACGGAACTACAACGAAATTCAAGAGCAGTGGCGTATTCTAACCAAAGAAAAAGGGATTGACATTGTGGTGCTGGATATGCCGCTGCTGGATACTCGGCGAGGCAAAGATCTGATGGGAACCTTTCTCAGTGACATTGTGCTGCAAGTGCTGTCTTTCGTGGCAGAAAACGAACGAATCAACATCCGTCAGCGTCAGGCCGAGGGCATCGCCGCCGCCAAGGCGAAGGGGGTTCGGTTCGGGCGCATACCGAAGCCACTGCCGGAGAACTTTCACGCCGTCTATCAGCGCTGGAAGCACGGCGAGATAACCGGCACCGCAGCCGCAAAGGAGTGTGGAATGCCGCTTTCCACCTTTCGCTATCGGGCGGAAATTTACGAAAAAGCCGGGTTGCTGTAACCCGGCTGATTTTACAGGAATGTGTACTTTTTTGTAAATATATGCACCTAATAAATTATATTCAGTATATCACAAATTGCATCACAAAGCAACCGCGTACTTATCCTTTTCAACCAAATATAAGAGTTGTATAGCGTGAATTTTAGCTCTGCAAAAAAGTACAGGTTTTTGTTTGATTAATTGAAAAATTTCGATATACATATTGATCTCGAAGCATTATCAAGCATTCCCAGATTCAAAAACGGAGATATGCGTTTCAGGGATAATATATTTGAAATATTGGATGTTATCCATCCGAAAAACAGCGAGGATAGGGAGTACGCTGACGAGGAAAATCAATATTTTGAAAAAATATTAGATGCACTTAAGGAATTGGAAGAATGGAAACAAGAAAATAAATTTTATTTTTGAAAGGAAGCAGTGTTTATGACGATGAAATGCAAGGAGTGTAAAAAGGAATACGATGTTCAGGATAATTACATCATATGTAAAAAATGCGGCATAATATTTTTCGTGAATAAAAAAGCAGCGCAAGAGTATTTTGAGCATGCTTATCGAACGATGTGTGAATTTCAAGAAAAAATCGCATAAACTCAACCAGAAAAAGCTCAATGACCCGGTATTTGTGACAAAATCAGAGGAAGAAATACTTGAAATGGAAAGAGATTTCAATTCTTTTAGAGTTGAATTTGAGTTTTCACTCCAAAACAACGAGTGGTTAAGGAATACCAATGTGGCGAAAAGTATATATAAATTCAACGAAAATTTTCATGCCTTAGTTGAATTCTACTCAAAATATGATGAGGAGGAAGATGGATGAAACATAAAAGTTTAATTTCGTTTTTGCTGCTCTTTATCTGTGTGTGTGCGTTCGGGACGGTTAATGCTTCGGCAGTAAGTAGTGACTTAACATACGGTGACTTGACATACAGCGTATATTCGAACGAAGTCATGATAACGGGTTGCAGTAGTTCCGCAACAGAGGTTAACATTCCTGCAGAAATTGACAGGAAATCTGTAACGACGATTGGCAAAAGCGCATTTGAAAACTGCAGCAGATTAACGAGTGTAACCATCCCGAGCAGCGTAACAACGATTGGAGAGAGTGCCTTTGCTTATTGCAGCGGACTCAAAAATGTATATGTGGATAGCTTTGAGGCATACTTGAATTGTGAGTATGCAGATACTTTTGCCAACCCCATGCGTTACGCAGATCACCTATACATAGGCGGTAAGATTGTCACGGGAGATGTAATAATTCCCAATAGCATAACGACAATACCCCCGTGTGCATTTTCCAATTGTAGCGGCTTAACAAGTGTGACCATTCCGGACAGTGTGACAACGATTGGAGCGTATGCATTTTCCGATTGCAGCAGTTTAACAAGTGTGACCATTCCAGACAGTGTGACAACGATCGGGGCGTATGCCTTTACCTATTGCCGAAGCTTAACGAGCGCGACCATTCCGGATGGTGTGACGATAATTAACGAGGGTGCATTTAAGGGTTGTCTCGGATTAACAAATGTAACCATTCCAGATAGCGTGACAACGATCGGAGATAATGCCTTTTATAGTTGCCACGGCTTAACGAATGTGACCATTCCTAATAGCGTGACAACCATTGAATATGACGCCTTTGCCTATTGCATCAACTTAACGAGAATTACAATCCCAGATAGTGTAACTGAAATTGGAGGCAGCGCTTTTTCCGATACAGGTTACTACAACGAGGATTCAAATTGGCAAAGTGAAGTTCTATATGTAGGCAATCATCTGATCGATGCAAAATCTAACATATCGGGTGAGTACGCAGTAAAATATGGTACAGTAACAATTGCTGATAGCGCATTTTATGATTGCAACGCTCTAACTAGCATCGTGATTCCGGATAGTGTAATACGAATTGGAACAAGGGCATTTGAGAATTGCAGTGGATTGACGGGTATTACGATTCCAAATAGTGTAACAGCAATTGAGGCGTATGCATTTCATAATTGCAAAGGACTAACGAGTATCACGATTCCAGACAGCATGCTGACTATCAATGAGAGTACATTTCGTAGTTGCAGCAATTTAACAAGTGTCACGATTCCGGATGGTGTAATAACCATTGAAGAGAGTGCGTTTAGTGACTGTAGCAGTTTGAAAAGTGTGACGATTCCAGACAGTGTGACAGCAATTGGAGCTTCTGCATTTTACTCTTGCAAAAAAATAGAAAATGTATATGTAGACAGTTTGGAATCTTATTTAAACTGCAATTACAAAAATAATTACGCTAATCCTATGTACTACGCATATCGCTTGTATGTAGGTGGCAAGAGACTGGAAGGCAATGTAGAAATTCCAGCAGGAACAAATGGAATCCCGCCATATGCATTTTATAGATGTAGTGCAATTAGTAGTGTGACAATTCCTAACAGTGTAACGACGATAGGTGTTCTAGCCTTTGACGGGATTAACATTTCAGAAGTGTACTACGATGGCACTGATGACGAGTGGAATAAAATTTACATTAGCAGTGCCTATGGTGGTAACGATGCTTTGGTCAATGCTACGCGCAAACCCATCTGCTACATCACACTGGTTCCGCCGGACGGCAGTTCGTCCTCATTCACCTGTCTGCCCGGCGAAAAACTTAACATCTCCGATATTGAGAAAAAATATATGTACCGGGTGACGCTCTATACCGACGCCGCAATGACGCAGGAATTTAATGCGGCAGAGCCTGTCAGCAATAGCCTAACCCTATACATAAAGTTCGGCGAGGAGATCACCGGCGTGACCGTAAGCGGTACTGCGGCGAGCTGGAACAATACCGACAACGCTGTGTTCCTGCTGTATGACAGCAGCATCAGCGATGCGGATATAAAAGCGGATATGAAGCTGGCCAGCCCGGAAAAGGCGCTGGCATACGCCGCCGTGAAGGGAGGTATTACGCAAGACCCGGACGGCAAGCGGTACGACCAGACATTCAGCTTCAGCACTGTCTCCGAGGGCACTTACAAACTGGCGATTTTCAAGTCGGGAAAATATGTGCCGAAAATTGTGGAGATCACTGTCGGCTCATCCGATTACGACTGCGGCGAACAAAAACTGTGGCTGTATGGGGATGTGAATTATGATGGGGCGGTGAACAAACTGGGAGATATTCTAAACCTCAACAGATATTGTGCAGGTGTGTCCTCTGTATTTGATACCGGAGATGCGCAGACCCAAAAGGATCGATTTGATGCTGCGAATGTTACGGCGATTACTGGTACAGATACTGTTATCAATAAGACGGGAGATATTTTGAACATCAGCCGATATATCGCAGGGTATAGTTCTGTTTTAGATAAAGCATAATGATTCATTATAAGGAGGAAATGCCATGAAAAGGCGAATTCTATCATTATTTCTCACTCTAACACTTTTGACCAGTTTAATGGTTCCCTCAGTGTTCGCCGCAAATAATGCACTTTCTGCGAACAAAAGCGTAGTGGCAGTAGGTGAAACGATTACTGTAAGCTTTGCGCAGCCCAAAACACAGTCAATTTCTGCATATGACTTGAACGTCGGATTTGACAAAACAGCATTTGAGGCAATTTCTGTTGATCGGATGACATCGGTCACAGATATAGCTCCTGATATCTCAGCAATTAATAACAAGGCTTCTATCAATTTAGGTTATGCGAGTGCTAACGGTACTGTTGATAAGCAGTTAGAGGCTGGAAATCTATTTTCTGTGACTTTTAAGGCGCTGAAAAGCGGAAAATATGCATTTAATATAACACAATACCTCGTGGGCGGTGATTATGATGAAAATACATATTCCGCAACAGATATTACTCCATCCGATGCTGAAATTGGCTCCAAAACTTTGGATATTACCGTCGTCTCCGCTATCTCTGGCGATCTGCCCATCTCCATCACGGCACCGGAGAAGGGCAACACACCCCAAAGCACCATTGCTGATGGTACCGGCTACACCGGCTCCATCAGTTGGGAGCCGACCGTTGCCTCCGGTACCTTCGTGGCGAACACCACCTACACCGCTAATGTAAAGCTGACGGCTAAAGACGGTTATCAGTTCGCGAACGATGTAACCCCCACCGTTACCGATGCGCCCATCAGCGATAAAAGCGTTACTGATGACGGCTCTAAACTGACCTTCAAGGCAACCTTCCCGAAGACTGCGGACAAGGTACTCACCGGTATCGCTATCTCCGGTGGCAATTCGGCAAATGTCCCCACCAAGAACGGCACGACTATCGTGAACCTGACCGCTACTGCCAGCTATGATGACAGCAGCAGTTCTGCTGTGACCGACTCCGCCGCGTGGAGCGTCGTTAGCACCCCTGCAGGCGTGAGTGTGGATAAGGGCGTTGTGACCATCCTGCCCTCTGCCGCCGCGGGCAATGTATCCATTAACGCAACATACAACGGAAAAGAAAGCTCCCATTCTATCAACCTGAGCAAGGATGCAGCTAAGCTGGCCACGCTCAACATCAACGGTGATGACAGTGTCAGCGTCCCCGGCGAGCACACCTACTCCGTCTCTGGTGAAGATCAGTACGGCGCGTCCTTTAGTCCCACTGATGTTTCGTGGAGCATTGAAGGCACTGTGCCTACCGGTGTGTCGATTGGTGCAAATGACGGCAAGCTGAAAATTGAGAACGCCGCTTCTGCGGGCAGTGTGACCATCAAGGCCACCTCCGGCGCAGTATCTGCTACCAAGGATATCACTATCACTAAGGCTGCTTCTGTTCCTACCACTGTAAACATCAGCGGCGGCGTGGACAGCCTGACTGTCCCTGCTCTGGTCACTTTCCCCGGCACAAGTTCTAGGGAGGCCACCGCATTCACTGTGGAAGTCAAGGACCAGTACGGCGAAGTGATGGACGGTCAGACGGTTCAGTGGAGCATGACCGGCAACACGGGCGTGACCATCAGTGATAATGGCGTGCTGACCATCACCAACGCAGCCACGACTGACTCTGTGACCGTTACGGCTACCTGTGACAGCAAGGTCACCACCAAGACCGTTACCGTCACCAAGGCTACACCTGCCGCAACCTTCGTACAGGTAAAAAAGGGCGGTACAGTCGTAACGAGCGATAGTATCACCATTCCCACCAGCGGTAATACCAACGTTGCTTATACCGCTGAGGTTTATGACCAGTATGGTGCAAAAATAGACAACGAGTCGGTGGACTGGAGCATCTCCACTATGACTGGTGTATCGGTGTCCGATGGTACCGTAACGGTGGAACGCACCGCTTCTGAGGGCAGCGTGACGCTGACCTCAGCCAGCAGCTCCGATAGCACCAAGAAGGCAGAGGTGTCCATCACCCTGTCCAACAAGCCTATCCACAATATTGGCGTCTTTGCTGATGCGTCTAAGACCATCACCTACGGCGATAGCATCACCGGTCAAACTGTAAGCAGCAACACCGGCACAGTGCAGTATTCCAGCAGTGATTCTTCCGCCGTTTCTGTCGATAAAAACACCGGCGCACTGGCCGTACACAAAGCTTCGACTACGCCAGTCACCATCACCGCCACGGTTGAGGAAACGGCTGATTACGCCGTAGCCACTGCAAGCTATACCGTTGCTGTGAATAAGAAAGAGCTGACCATCACCGGTCTGACCGCCACCGAGCGCAGCTATGAGCCGAACTGCACGACTGTCACCCTTACAGGCGGTACGCTGAACGGTGTTGTGAACGCGGGCGAGGTTTCCGTGACCATGCCCACCAGCGGCACGATTACCAGTGCTGACGCGGGCAACGGAAAGGCTGTCACCGTGACCAAGCCCGAACTGACCGGCTCCAACAAGGACAGCTATACGCTGGCTGACATTACCGGTGTTACCGTGAATATCAGCAAGGCTGATCCCGCTGTTGGTACCGTCAGCTACTCCGGCGGTACAATCTACCCCAGCACCGACCCGAACAGCATCACTCTTTCTAAAACCGGTGCCGCAGCTGGCGAGTTGAAGCTGACGGACGGCCAAACCTTGACCGTTGGCACGAAGGACTACAACTGGACCTTTACCCCCAGCGACACTGACAACTACAATGTTCTGACCGGCACCGTCAGCCTGACAGTTTCGGAGGATACTCTGGTTGCCCTTTCCATCACCGGAACCCCCGAAAAGCTCTCCTACAAGTACGGCGAAGCCTTTGAAACCACCGGCTTAACCGTCACTGCGACCTATGCCAGCGGCAAAACACAGGATGTGACCGCACAGGTGACCTTCGGCACGCTGTCTGTTGGGCAAACGGAAATTGTGCTGAAATATCAGGATGTATCTTGCACCGTTTCCGACTTGACTGTCGACAAAGCAGACGCAAAAACACTTGCGGAAATTGCGGTCAGTCAGAAGTACAGCGTAGTCACCGAACAGAGCAAGCAGCTTGGCGGCATGATGCCCGCTGACGCCGGTACGCTGACTTACACTGCCGGGACCCCCACTGTAAGCGGCGCGGCCACCGTCAGCAGCTTCACCGTTGACAATTCTGGCTTGGTGAAGTACACCATCACCGGCAGCGAGAGCGGCGCGGTCATCGCCCTGCCGGTGACTATCGGCTCTGATAATTATGCCGATTCCACGGTCAATGTGGTCATTACTCTGACGGACAAGGAAATCCCCACCGCACAGGCCAACAACATCAATGTGACCTATACCGGCGCTGATGTTCCTGCAAGTGCCATCACCGGCACCGCCAGCGTAGATGGCACATGGAACTGGAAGTCCGCCGCGCCGAAGACTGTCGCGAACAGCGGCAGTTACACCGTGGTGTTTACCCCCAGCGACACCATCACCTATGCTACTGTTGAAGCTGCCATTACTGTGACCATCAGCAAGGCCACGCCTATCGGTGCCCCGACCTACACCGCCATTACCGCAAGCGGCAAAAAACTCTTGGACGCGAACCTCGCTGTCGGCAGCATCACACCCGCAGGCGGTACGATTAAGTGGGTGAATGCAGATAACACCGACTTGGCCAATACTGCGGAAGTTGCAGCCAACACAAACTACAAGTGGCTCTATTCCCCTGTTGACACAGACAATTATAACACTCTGACCGGAACTATCGAGCTGTGGTACCGCGCCTCCTCCGGTGGTGGTGGTGGCGGTGGCGGCGGCAGCGCCGCAGCTACCGACAGTGTGAGCGCAGGCAAGGCAGAGAACGGATCTGTTTCCGTTTCTCCCAAGAGTGCCTCCAAGGGTGACACCGTAACGGTCACCGTCACCCCGGATAAGGGCTACGCACTGGATAAGATTACCGTGACCGACAAGAACGGCAAGACGGTTGCTGTCACAAAAAAGAGCGATACCCAGTACACGTTCGTGATGCCAAATGGCAAGGTTGAGGTCAAAGCCACGTTCATGGAAGACAACACGATGCTGAATTCCTTCGTGGATGTCCATGCCAATGACTATTACTATGATGCAGTTCTCTGGGCTGCCCAGAAGAGAGTCACCGCAGGTACGGATGCGACACATTTCAGCCCCAATGCTTCTTGCACTCGGGCACAAATCGTTACGTTCCTGTGGCGTGCAGTCGGTTCTCCGGAACCGAAGGGCACGAGCAGCTTTACCGATGTTTCGACTGACAGCTACTACGCCAAGGCGGTTGCATGGGCTGTGGAAAACGGCATTACCGGAGGCACCGGTAACGGCAAGTTCAGCCCGGATGGCACCTGCACCCGTGAGCAGGCTGTAACGTTCCTTTATCGTGCAGCAGGCAGCCCTGATGTCAGCGGCGGCAGCGCATTCAGCGATGTGGCGGCGAACGCTTACTATGCAAACGCAGTTGCGTGGGCAGAGCAGAACAAGATCACCGGCGGTATCGGCGGCGGTCTGTTCGGCTCCGGCAACGACTGCACAAGAGGTCAGATTGTGACCTTCCTGTATCGCACCATGCAGGAAAAGTAATTCCCTATTCCATATAACTGAGTAATTCCTAGCAATAGAAAACTCCATCGGCATTACAGCCTACGCTGTTTTGCCGATGGAGTTTTTGCTTTTGTATCAGCATTGTAATTGCATTTGCACATGGTGATATTCGCTGTTATTGCAAATTATAGCAATGCCATAATACAACACCTATAGACAATAGCAGGAATCTATTCCGAACCATTCCGATTGTTCTGCTACTATTATTTCATACCTGGGGAGATAGGCAGGCTTTGACAATTACCAGAAAAAACGAAGTTATATCTTTCGCTATTCAAAAATTCTAAAAATTCGTCAGTGAAAATTGGCATTTCACATTTCTAATTCGTATTAGTCGGTATCAGGTCAAAAGAGCATCCCCTTCCGATGGAACGCCGCGTGCGGAAAGGGGGTGGATGTTATGCCGTGGACAGAGGAAGATATTCGCCGTATCGAGGGCAAATTCGATAGCTTTTGTAAGACTGTTCTAAGAAACTTTGCAAGGGATTGGTATCGAGCCAAGCACCGGCGCGGAAAGAACGAAGTACTGTTTTCGGAATTGCCGGACGGTCGTTACCTTGAAGCAATACATATTGACCCGATTACATCGGCGGAAAAGCACTTTTTCGATGATTTGGAGCAATCGATCGCCATTGAGAATGACGCGCTGGCACAAGCCTTACATAGCCTTTCCGGACGTAAACGGCAGATTATTCTTCTGGCGTACTTTCTGGATTGGACAGATCAGCAAATCGGAGAGCGGTTCCATGTTGTGCGGAGTACGATACAAGCCGCCAGAACCAAAGCATTAAAGGAAATGAGGGATCTACTTGAAAAACAGGACAAACCGTAGGCGCGCCATGATACACCATATCTCCGTGGATACCATTCTGAACGCAAAGAACGGCGATGAAAGCGCAGTTCAAACGATTTTGAACCACTACAAGGGATATATGCTGGAATTGTGCAAGTTCGAACTGTACGATGCCACCGGAAAAATCTATGTCTGCTACGATGAGGACTTGTATCAGGAACTCCAGTTCAAGCTGATAAAAGAAATTCAAAACCGGTTTGAATTGAGATAAGCAGATTTGCCTGTCCTTCACAGGGGATGACGGCCTGTCCTCCCTTGTGAAAGGCAGGTAAGTGTCACACTCACCTGCCGTACTGCACTTTGAAAACAAAATGAGCGTCCGTATCAGATACAGCGTAGGGGAAGCAGGCCATGACCTCCGGAGAGGAGGTTTCAGGAGCGAGCGTGCCAATGCGTAGAAAACGGTGTCCTGTCACAACAGGCAGTCCATCAGGAACAGGATACGGGTGATACGCCAATAGGAAAAACAGTGGAGCCGCTGCCTTTGTACAGCGGCTCCACATGATATAGGAGTGATCAATATGTCATTATCAGAACAGCGGCAGAAAGCCAATGAAACCGCAATGGAAATCTTGGCTTGCCGCGATATTTTATATACTGTCCCGGAAGCAGCAAAACTGTTGCGCGTCAATAAAAATCTGGTCTATGACCTGATCCGATGCGGGTATCTGCGCTCTATCAAGCTGGGCAGCCGCAAAGTAAGCCGCAAGGCACTGCTGGATTTTGTCGAGCAGTTTGAGGGGCAGACGGTGGAATTGCCGGGTGTACGGTCGGAGTAGTGCCGCCTATGCAAAATCAATTCAGTTTACCGCACAATCTTCGCTCTTTCGCTTGGAAAGAATACCAGTTCTATGGTATAATTTACGCAAAGCATCATTTTAGAGGCAGGTATCCACAATGAATGTAGAAAATCTGATTGGTGAAGCAACAGAATATGACAAAAAACTTGCGCTGGAAGTAAAACGCCCAAAAAGCTGGTGCAAAAGTGTAAGTGCGTTTGCCAACACTCTCGGCGGCGCATTGGTGTTCGGCATCTCTGATGATGGTGAGATTGTTGGTCTGTCCGATCCAAATGGCGATGCAGAGAAACTCAGTGAAATCATTAAGACTCGAATGGAGCCGATCCCTGAGTTCAGACTTCGTTTTCATAAAACGGAAGATGCAAAGGTCCTTCTTATTCTTGATATATTCAAGGGAGAGGAAACGCCTTATTACTATTCCGGTGACGGTGTTTTGGAGGCTTATATCCGGGTCGGCAACGAGAGCGTCAAAGCGTCCGCGACAGAATTGAAACGCCTTGTACTGAGAGGAAGAAATACTTCGTTTGATTCTCAACTCTCGACTTATCGTGTCGAGGATGCTGCCTTTTCAAAGCTCCGAGAGCGTTACAAAAAATGGACAGGAAGCAGCTTCGATACAAAGGATTTGATTTCCTTCGGCCTTGCCAGCGAGGATGGGTATTTGACGAATGCCGGAGCCCTGATTGCGGATGAAAGTCCAATTCGTTGGTCGCGTTTATTCTGCACTCGATGGAATGGATTGGACAAAAGCGGTGGCACAATGGACGCACTGGATGATGCAGAATATTCTGGCAGTGTGATTTTACTGATTGAGAATGGAAAAGCCTTTATCAAACGAAATGCTCGCATGATGTGGAGAAAAACTGCAAATTCCAGAGAAGAAATGCCGGAATATGTGGAACGCAGCTACCACGAGGCACTGGTCAACGCACTGGCACACCGCGATTATTTGGTAAACGGCAGCGAGGTACACATTGACATCTACGATGACCGCATGGAAATATACTCGCCCGGAGGAATGCCGGATGGCTCTGTCATACAGGAACGTGACCCATTTACCGTTCCATCGACCAGAAGGAATCCTGTTCTGGCTGATATTTTTAATCGACTGGGCTATATGGAGCGTAAAGGAAGCGGCTTTGGCAAAATCATACGAGGGTATGAAGTACAGCTTAACTACGATCAAAGTAAGAAACCAAAATTCCGTTCCGACCGTTACCAGTTTACCGTTGTCATGCCAAACTTGAATTACGGTGTCACCCAAGATGTCACCCAAGATGTCACCCAAGATGTCACCCAAGATGTCACCCAAGATAGCATGGATTTGGAAATCTTAAAGATGATGAAAGAAAATCCAAAAATCAGCGCAGAAAAAATGGCTACTGCATTAGGCGTGACTACCAGAACAATTCGTCGTCATATTAAAATGTTGAATAATGTCCATTATGTTGGACGCGGCTTTAGCGGTCACTGGGAAATTGACGAGCGATGATTTTTTGCGAAATGCTCATGCACCCCCTATACTTTACGGTAGGAGGTGCATGAGCATGAATGCAATGAATGAACAGACCCGCGCGGCGGTAGAAGAAGTCCGTCGAACCGATTGTGAGTTTCTGACGGTTCCACAGGTAGCGAAGATTTTGAAGGTCAACAAGAACATGGTGTATGACCTCATCAGCGTCAAGTTGCTACGGGCGGTCAAACTGGGCAGCACCAAAGTGGCGACCACTGCCGTGGAGGACTTCATCCGCGAGATGGATGCCGGACTGATCGAGTACGACCATGTGACCAAGAAAGCCACCCGGCACCGGTCTAAAGCCAAATCTGCGGCGAGCCCGAATAAGTAAGCATTTCCCTTGTGGAGCCTGACTCGGTACTGGATTTGCAGAGCGTGTTTTTTGTGGGCAAAGCGTGGGCAAAAAACTTTTCGATTACGCTGAGAGCCTTATATCGTCTGATTTATACGGCAGAAGAATCCCGTCACCAGACGAGGCCCGTCACGGCAAGGCTTTCGAGGGCCTGCTGAAGCGCTACTTCGGCTGATATTTCTTAAAAACCAGAAAATTCGGATAGCAGCTGTTATCCGAGTTTTCGGCTATTTCATGAGGAAGAGCGCACACACTGGTGCACGAAAAAATTCTGCGGAGGTGCGAGATGGAAAAAATTTATCTGAAAAATGTGTCCTTTTTTCAGGCGGAAACGGAGCGGTTTGTGCCGGCGGCGGTTTTGCTCGGGAACGGGATCATTGCGGAAAC
>ERZ827423.891-NODE-891-length-33260-cov-4.797982_pt1 | contig 33260 bp, 19 predicted proteins | sample MGYA00519775_ERZ827423 | MGnify/ENA primary metagenome ERZ827423 (study PRJEB31778, sample SAMEA3449296) | human gut metagenome | biome: human gut; feature: human-associated habitat; material: faeces | place: United Kingdom | collected 2010/2012 ... | reverse complement strand
GGAGCCCCGCCCGGCCCGCCCCGGAGGGTCGGGCCGCCCTGCGGGCCGGGATACGGCCCCGGCACAAGGGATAACATACAAATAGCCGGCCTGCCGAACGCATCGGCAAGCCGGTAGCCCTGCGGTCAAGAGCCGCTGTGGGCATCCAGTTCTATTTTTTCGGTCGGGGGTTCCTCGGGCGGCTCTTCATCCTCATCCCACAGGCTGCTGTCGTTTTTCTTGGCGAGGGCAAGGGCGGAGCCCGGTTCGGCGGTCTCGCCATCGGTGGTGTCCCCGGTGGCGGGGTCTTCGGCGGGGGCGGTGCTGCTTAACTGCGGCAGGGCCGAAAGGATGCACACCGGTTCGCCGTTTTCATCCACCTCGATCCCGAGGATTTCCCGGCCTGCGGGGGACTGGTACAGCAGCTCAATGACATCCTCCATCGGGCGGAACAGGTAGACGGCCTGCCCGAATTCATCTCCCTGCAGGAACAGCAGGCGGTCGGCATCCAGCCAGCGGGCGTCCCGGACGCAGCCGGAACGGTCCTGCTTCGAGAGCAGCCGAACCGAGGTGAGGTCGGGGGCCAGATAGACGATATCCCCGGCACAGCTGCTGAAATAGGCAATTCCGCCCTCCTCATCACGCACCACGCGGTCGGGAATGAAGTCCACACCGTCCCGCTGCATCAGCTCCCGGAACTGGGTCTCATTCAGCAGGGGGTAAAACAGCGCATAGCCGGCCTCCTCCTGCGAATTCATGGTCAGCAGGTCGGGGGACTGCTCCGGCGGGGTGGTTTTGCAGCCGGGGTCGGCTGTGTACTGGTCGGGCTGCTTTTCCACCACGGTAAGGGCGGGGCCGTTGGCGGCAAACAGTCTTTCATCCCCGGCGGGTTCCGGGGCAGAGCTGCCGCAGGCGGCAAGTGTCAGCAGGGCTATGCCCATCACCAGTATGGCGCCGAATATGCGTTTCATGGGGCATCGCCCTCCTTTCGCTGTAATCTACCATCATTATAGCGGGGAAAATGTGAACAAATCTACCATGTTTCTTGGTTTTTTTGCGAATAGCGGGCAAGTCGGCCGTTTTCGGGGATGCATCCGCATAAAATAAGACGCCGCTTGCCTCTGCAAACAGCGCCCTTCTTGTGGAGTGATCGTCTGTTACTGCAGGATGTAAACCAGCAGGGTGATCACAACGAAAATGATAGCCAAAATCTTGGTCAGCTTGGAGAGCTTGGCATTGGCGGAACGGTCGTTGCTATCGGTGAGGAACGCGCTGACGCCGGCCAGAGCGGTGATGCCGTCGCCCTTGCCCTCCTGCAGGGATACCACAACGATAATAAGAATGCTGACAACGATCATGGCGATCGCGCCGATAATAGCGAGAGTGGTCATCTTTTTACCTCCATAATTGCGCCCTGTCCGGTACAGGGCATCATTCGACTACAAAATGATACCACAAACCGACCGAAGATGCAAGCCCTTTTTGGCCAAAAAAAGACCCGGAAGAGAAAAAGCGCATGGCGTTTCATCCCGACCGGGCGTGAGAACTGCCCGGCCTGTGCAAACGCCCTCCGGGAAACTCTCGGCAGTAGTATGGGCGGCCGGGGCGGGGTTTATGCAGGGGGCGGTTTTGTGGGGAGCCCCGCAGGGGCGCCGCCGCAGGCGGCGGGCGGCGGGCGGAATAGCCATCCCGTTCCGACCGCCCCTTTACAGGGAAAGGCAGCCCAAAAATCAGCCGATTTTTTGACATATGCGGCAGCAAAATTGACTATTCCCCGGAAGATGCAGCTGCGGGGGAGAAAGAATGAGCAGAAAACCGCCCAAAATGGACATGATTGGAACGGAAGGGTGTGGCTGCTTGTGGATGTATTATTATTCTGTATTGCATTCACTGGCAGATTTGTGTATAATATATATATATATATATATAGGTAAAATTGGAAGGTCGAAAGATGTGACATGCACCCGGGCGGTACGCCATTTTACACCACGCCGCAAATAAATGCACAGAAACGAAGCCCCCAAGCGATGGGGGCGTTTTTTATCCTGCGGCGGGGATTCGGCGGGAAAGTAAAGAAAAAAGCCGGGTTTTAGTGGAATTTGCACTATAAAGATTACATTTCACGCCAAATAACTGCATTTCACGCCATTCACCCTCACGGGGGATGGAATTGTGGTAAAATCCAATCTGTAAACGGAGGGTTTATTTGCGGGGGCGCCGGACGGCTGCGGTAAGCGGGCGGCGGAACCCGTAAGGGGATCGGAATAACAGGAAGCGGGGACGGGCAGTTCGGTGAAAAGAACCGATGGCACGTCTTATCGGCGTTCCCGGAATAAAAAACATCCGCCGGTTTTTGCCGGAAAAGGAGGCCGCCCAACAGCATGCGGGAGGAGGCATCCTGCATAATAATTCATGGTTGCGCAGCTGCGTTCGGCGTGAAAAAACGCTGCGGCGGCCGCTTTGCCAAAGCCGTCTGAAAGAGCCAATCCGTTTGGCCATAGAGATAAATATGCGCCGCATGAAAAGCCATGGGCCGTGATAGGAGAGAAGACAATGCTAAAAAAGATTTCTTGGGTAATTATGGGGATCGGGCTGGGTGCCATTCTCGTTTTTGCGGGATTCGGCATTTTGCGCTCATCCCGCAACACGCCGACCTTTGATACCGCCGGGTATATCCTTCAGGGGGATGCCGAGGAGGTAAAAGGGGTGTCGTTCCGGGCGGGGGAAAGCTATGCCTCCACGCTGGCCGGGCAGATCAGCTTTTCCGATACCGAGGGCAAAAAGGCTGCGGTATCGAAGGAGAGCTTTGTCCATTTTGAGGATAACAGCATCATGGCGTTGAGCGACGGCATACTGCTGGATTTTAACGACCTTTCCGAGAACTTCATCAATAACTACTACATCAGCTCCGGCCTGCGCCTTACCGATGCCAACGGCACCTACACGGCCGAGGCGACTGCCGGTACGATGAAGTTCGGCGAGAATATGTGGAAGCTTTCCGACAGGAAATACATGATCCAATCCCCCACACTCAAGGTCAGCCTTTCGGAGGAGGACGTGCGTGAGGTCAGCGATTATGTCCAGGTGGTCATCACCGAGGACGGCATCGTCCACCTGCTGACCCCCGAAAACCTGTGGATGACCATCTCCGAGGACTGCTATATCGAAACGGCGGGCGGCGTTCGCATTTACCCGGTGGCGCAGCTCATCGATAACGGTACATACAAGCTTTCCACCGCAAAGCTTTCGGTGACGCCCGATGACGCCATTGTGCTTTCCGAGCTGGAGACCCGCCGCCAGATCGTGCCCGAGCTGAACATAACCGCAGTAGACGGTGAGGACGGCCGGGACGGCCAGGACGGGAAAGAGGGAGAAGCCGGGCAGAAGGGCAGCGACGGCACCCGCGGCACGAACGGAAAAAACGGCGGCACCGGTACGGCCGGTAAGGATGCGCTGGTGGAAAGCACCACCAACAGCGCCCTGCCCACCATGTCCATCGGGGAGTGGAATATAACCGCAACGGGGCTTTCCGGTGTTATCAATGTCAAGGATAACGGCGGCTCCCTGCAGGCGATTGGTGAAATGCAGAACGGCGATGAAACCAAGTATCCCGGTTCGGTAACCATCACCGACGTTAAGACCGGCGAGGTGATCCCCTGCTACCAGATCGCCGATGAGCATGAGACCTCTACGGACTTCAGCTTCTACAACGGCAGCGAGGCCGTAAGCTTCTTCACCCACGGCAGCCCGCTGAAGCCCGATACGGCCTATCAGCTTTCGGTCGTGGCCTACTACAAGGCGCCCGACCAGACCAACATGATCTATTCCCGTGAATTTATCAGCCGGGTGTTCTACACCGATTCCGCCGGTGTTGTTTTGGCGTACGAAAAAGCGACCCAGGACAGCATCACCATTTCCGGCAAGGTAACAAGCGGTGTGGGGAATATTGCAAAAGCGACCGCCTACCTGCTTACCCCGGAGCAGAACAAGAGCTTTACCGCGGCATCCATCACCAACGCTGCAAGCTATACCGGCTCGAAGGAATTGGGTGTCAACGGCACAAGTGAGGTGACCTTTGACGGGCTGACCCCCAATACGAGCTACATCGCCCGGGTGTATGTGGAAACCACCGGCGGCATGAAGCTGCTGACCGAGCAGGAGCTGGAGGTCATCACCCTGAAGCGGGTCCCGACCTTTGATAAGGATAAAAAGCCGAGCGCGAACTATAACCGCGCCACCGGCACCTTCGAGATTTTCCGCCCCGTGGTGACCGACCCCGACGGCGGTGCGGTAAGCTATACCTATACGGCCTATAAGCTGAACGGCTCCGTATGGGAGGAGGCCGGCAAGCGCACCATTTCCCCGTCTACCGGCGAGCCGGTGGAATTCCACCTGGATGCAGGCACCCAGTACTGCTTTGGTGTGGAGATGGCCTTTAACGATAACGAAAAGCTGGTCTACTACGATCTGGGCCGCAGCGATGTGGTGAAATCCGAGGGCGACACCATGCCCAAGCTGACGCTGCAGAAGCTGACAGCCGGCGCAGACTACAATAAGCTGCAGGGAACGCTGCGTATTTCCCTGGGCAGCAAGAGCGCCATTCGAATTGATGAGCAGCACCCCCTGGTCCTGGAGCTTTACGCCGATCAGCTTTCGCAGAATGAAACGGTGGAGCTGAAAAACGGAACCACCGTTAAGAAGGAAAACCATTATTCCTACACATTGAAAGATATTACAGTCGGTGAGAACACCAACTATGTGGACGTGGAAATAGAGCTGGAGAACCTGTGCAAGAATACCAACTATGCCATTTCCGCAGCCGGCTGGCTGAATGTGGGCGATGATAACGGGTTTGTTCAGCGTGCCATCGGCACCGTGACCTTCCACACCTACGCCACGCCCGTTCTGGCGACCACCTGGACCCAGACCTCCGGCACGACCGGGGCCTCCATTTCCCGGATGCTCTCCATCAAGATCGATGACAAGAGCAGCACCGATACCTACACCGGCCGAACCGAGTACATCGAGGGGCAGCTGAAGCAGGGACAGGTCGTGGTGGAGCTCTTCAGCGGCACCGGCGCCGGCAAGCTGCGCATCGCCCAGAAGAACTTTAACGAGGCCGAGGACCTGAACGCCATCTTCAGCGAGGGCGGCCTGGAGATCACCGAAAGCGTTTTCGGCAACCCGCAGCTCAATTCGCAGGGCAACTACACCCTGACCGTCAGTCAGGTGGCGGATAAGACCTACGGGATGTCGCTGGGGTATGTGAATACCTTTGATGATATCATCAACCCCTCCGAGGTGGTTTCGGCCGAGCCGACCCCGCCCGACCTGCTGCAGGAACCCTCCCAGGGCGTAAAGGCAGAACCCATTTATAATAAGGATATTGCCAAGTACGGCGGGACGGAGAATGAAAGCCTGCCCGATGAGGCCATTGTGGGCTACACGCTGCAGGCGACCTACGATAACGTTCAGCGCATCGGTAAAAAGATCACCTACTATGCGTTTGAATACAATACCTTCTTTAATACGTTGAAGGACGGCAAGGACCCGATCAAGGAGGGCACCCCGCTGAAGAGGATGACGCTGGATATCGACAGCGGCAGCAACTCGGTCCCCAAGGTGGCAGTGCTGTTCGGCGGAACCGAAACCGACACCCCCACCCTGTATAACGGCTACTATACCTACTGGGCGGGGGAGGCGCAGGCGTCGGACAACATCGCACTGGTAGAGGGTATGGGGCGCGGCTTCCGGTATATCTTTGCCTATACGGCGGAATATGCGGGCGGCAGCACCGAGGAGACCTCCAACCGACTGTACCCCTACGACCACAAGGAATACAACGACTATAACAAGGTGCGCGGCGGCATGAAGGAAAACGGCGTAATGGTCGGAAACGGCGTGGCCTACATTCTCAATTCCGGGATGTGCGAGGCCCCGCAGATCCTGCCGGATTTCCACACCTATGTATTTAATACCACGCAGGGGAGCATCAATAACGCCCTTGCCACGACCGCCCAAGGCACGGTAACGCTGCACTACACATGGCGTGACCCGGATAAGCTGATCATCAAGGATGGGACTGACAAAAACACCACGATCAGCTACCCCAACGGCAACAATGTGGCAAGCCAGAAAATCCAGGAGAAGCCGGTAGATGGGAACTGGTATGCGCTGGAAATTCCCTATGTGATGCAAAAGGGCGCAGATACCGTGCTGACCCCAGAGGTGAACGTGTGTGCCTACCGGCTGAACTACGATGAAGTTCTGTCCCGGTTCAAGCTGGATAAGGACGAAAAGACGCTGAAGATCGGTATGATCCCGCTGGATTGGTCGTGGGAGCAGCAGTTTGCGCATTACACGGGCACCAACGCCGTAAATGTTGCCCTTGATACGGGTAACATGAGCGATAACTACATTGCTTTCCGTTTTAATGAAAGCGATGCAAGCGCCAATGCACTGGTTTCCCGCGCAGTCGCCATGAAGCTGAAAATTCAGCTCCAGGGGACACCCGGCACCGCAAAGGAATTCACCCTGCCGCTGGTGCATGATGTCAACGGCACCTATGCCAAGCTGGCGACTGGCCTTTTGGGCAATGAGTTCTTCAATAAGACCTTTAAGGTGACCGAGGCCAAGCTGCTGTACGATACCGGTGCTCAGGGCTGGAAGATCGCAAACGAGGCAGAGGTGAATGATGAGTCCTCCTACTTCGTGCTGCAGTACACCGGCGATGCCATCGAAGAAAAATATGAGCTTTCGGAGTATCTCGGCGCCACGGCGCTGGATAATGTGCGTGCCAACGGCGCCCTGATGCAGCTGGTTTCCGCCTTTGAGATAAAGACCCTGCGGACCGCTATCAATGCCGCTTCGCCCGAGCGGGATACAAAGGCCGGGATCACCACCAAGAGCCTGATCAATAAGAACGGGTTTGCTGCCATCCGCTACCTCTATCCCGACCGCGGCGGTGTTGATACCAATAACAGCGCATCGGTCCAGCAGTTAAGCGGCAGATACATGGTGCCCAAGAGGGTAGGGGAATACACACTGGCCTTTGCGGGCGGTACGAATTTCGGCACGCTGAACCAGATGACCCCCACCATCTCCAAGCCGGTCTTCCGGGCGACCTCCGATAAGATCTCGATCGAAAATCAGCAGTCCGGCGGCGGGGGCAGCACCAACTTTACCGTTTCCGGCCTCGGCGAGAGCGGCGGCACGATATATGCGGCGGCCTATCCCAGCTACGAGGACGCCGAAAAGCTGCAGAACCAAAAGGCAGAGGTAGAGATTACAATCGGTGCGGACGGAAGGCCGAGCGCAAACGGTAACTTCGAGCTGAAGTCGCTGACCCCCAACACGAAATACTATGTGGCATTCCACTATCAGAACGCATCCGAGAAATCGGTGCTGCTGCTGACCTCCGAAACGGCGCAGAAGGCCATTTACGAGGTGACGACCAGCGATAACGCCGTCATCAATGTGCGGAAGTGGGAATACCACAACGACAGCTATTTTGAAAAATCGCTGACGATGGAATTTACCATCAACCGTGTGTTCGAGATCGGGCTGACCTACGATATCTACGCAAGCGAACGGGATATCGTCGACGGGAAAGACCCTCTGGTCACCGATGCGAAGATGCGGGAGGATAACATCCTGACGGCGCCGACGGACCCGGCCTATGAGAATAACCTGAAGCTGGTGCTGACCCCCGGCGAAAGCCGTGCCAAGCTGAAGCCCGGCAATACCTACTATCTGAAGATCACCGCGACCGAGAAAGGCGGAAATGTGGCGGGCCACACGGTGCTGCCCTTCACCATCACGCCCATCGGCAATTACGGCGCACTGATTTATGTCAGCCACGCCAGCAGCGAGGATATCAAGTTCCTGGTCACCATCAATGACCCGCAGTTTTCGCTGATGAGCCGCAACAAGGGTGCGGGCTCCACGGCGGAGGCCGCCCTGTATGCGGTACGCTTTACCGATAAGGACGGGAAACGGCTTTACACCAACTACGATGATAAGATGTACAGCGCCAATGAGCTGAAGAAGGAGTTTGTGCTGAATAGCGCAGCGCTCCAAAACCGCGGAACACAGTCCATAAAAGAAGGCGAGCTCTATAAGATGCTCATCTATGCCGTGCCGGATATCGAGCACAAGGGCTCCGTTCTGCTGGCGGGAGAGACTGCCCCCCGGACATGGGATATGTTCTTCAGTAATACCGGCGATCTGGCGGGCTGCGGAAAAGAGTTCCACAAGATCATCGACGGCTTCTGGAATGCCGACAGCTCCCACAAGACAACTGACGCCGAGCGGCAGCTGCTGATAGCAGCCAAGGCCCAGCAAACCACCACGGCAGAGGGTTGGATCCTGAATGAAAACAGCATCTTTGCCGACCGTGCCAACCCGACGACGGTGCGCATCCTGTTCCAGGAAAGTGTAGGACTGATCAAGGATGCCGAGCCGGTATTCAAGCAGATCGACTGGTCGGTGAACGGCATGAGCAACGACGGTACCCCGGTCATGGCCTCCGGCACCTCGCTTTATTCCAAGAGCGATGCCCTGCTGAAGCTGGGTGAAAGCGCCGGCTACGAGCAGTACTACTATGATATCCCCTATGAGCTGGGCAACGGCCGCTATACCATTGTCCTGCAGTTCCGGCTGAATGAGAGCGATGCCGCCGCAACCAAGACGGTAACGGTCCTCAGCGCCGGTTAATGAAAGGAGGAGAGCAACATGCGTCAGGAGCGTAAGTTCAAAAAATCAACATGGGTGGTCTTCTCCGTGCTGGCAGCGGTGGTTGTAGTGGCCTTCGGTGCCATCGGCGCTACGGCCATCAAAACGGCGGCAGCCAAATCCCCCGATACCGAGCTGACGGCGGGTACGGTCATCTTTGATACCACCTGTATGCCCGTCCAGCTGGGAGAGGGTGCGGTGGTGACCGCCGACCGCGGCAGCTACACCCTGCGGCAAAGCGATGCGAAGATCCCGCTGGGACAGCACACCATGGCCTATGACGGCAACGGCGTGCGGGTCTTCGGCGGCGGCTACCGCATTGATACCGACGGGTCGGTTCACAGCGTGAAGGATGATGATGTTTACAGCGATTTCGCATCGGGCGCCATTTTTAAGCTGGCGGACCGCCGATACCTCATCGCATACAGCACCATCACCGATTCCAATAAGGTATTCCAGGCAAAGGACTACCTGTATATCTCGATGGATGTGGTGGGCAATGCACGGCTCTATTCCAATAACATGAGCCTGAAGACCACCCAGCCCACCATCATCGAGGCCGGCAGCATCATCTTTGATATCGCCAATGAAACGCTGACCATTGGGAAGCAGACGATGGATTTGAGCAAGCTGATCGGCAGCACCAATACCTACGATTCCGGTATCTACAAGGCGATAGACGACCCGCAGACCCCGGATTCCATTGACCTAACCATCCGCGGCGGTGCGGGCGGCTCCGGCGGCTCCGGCGGTGCGGGCGGTGCAGGCGGTGCAGGCGGCCAGGGCGGCGCAGGCGGTGCCGGCGGCGCAGGCGGCCAGGGCGGTACCGGCGGCGCAGGCGGTCTGGGCGAGGATCAGGACCCCGTACAGATCGTGATGCTGAAATCGGTAAAGAGCGAAACCAGCACTAGCCTGGCGGTCAGCTACTACTTTGTCGATCCATTCGGCAGCCTGGGTATGGTATACCTGGAGCTGCACGAGGCCGACAGCCTGCCTGCAGGCGTGACGATCCGTGACCTGTACGAAAAGGAAGACGACAGTATCACAAGCTACTGGAATACGTTCCCGGCCGGGCGGCGCATTTCGGTAAGCGCCTATGATAACAGCCATCTCTTTACGGGGCTGAAGCCCGGAACCACCTATTACGTGGTAATGGGACACGTGGGCGATAACATCGATACCCAGCAGTCGGAACGCAACCTGGACGACTACATGAAGGTGACCACCCGCAACCCGGCAAACAGCATTACCATTTCCGCGGTGACCAACGGATCGGTCAGCTTCCGGCTCGATCTGGAATCGATCCGGACGACGGCAGCCAAAATCGAGCTGACGGGCGTGGCCGCCACAACGCCGGTCACCCTTTCGGCGCAGGACATCAATACCGCCGTGACCAAGGGCTTTACCGGGACGATCACGGCAACTCCCGACCTGCTGAAAAAGCTGCCGCAGATCGAACTGAAGGTGGTGGACGGCGAGGGCAATGTGCTGATGACCGCACGCTGCAACAACAGCTTCTATGAGGAAGCCGCAGCCACCGGCGGAGAGGCCCCGGCCCCGACGCCGGAACCCCCGGCACCGACACCCCCGACCGGGGACAGCGCAGCGGCCGGCAGCGAAAGCACCAATGCCGCCGCAGCGGCTCCGGCAGATACGGCGGAGCCCGAAGCCCCCGCAGGGAATTCTGTGCAGGGCGAAGCAGCACAGAGCTGAAGCCGCCGGCCGACCGGCGAAGGACCATACCCGCCGGCCGGCTGCGGTGCATTGATAAAATCCACGACAGAAGTAAGAGAGGAGACACATTATGGAAGGTTTATATTCATCGGTCCTCAGCGCCATCGGCTGGATGGTCGGATTGGCAATTCTCGGCATCGGCATCGGGCTGGGCCTGCTGGGGGCAAAGGTAGCAGAGGCAGTAGGACGCAACCCCGAAACCAAGGATGAAGTGGTCCGCAGCGCCATGACCGTTGTACTGGCGATCGTTGTGCTGTTTGTACTGCTGTTGGCCTTTGTATTTGTTCTGCTGTATTTTAATCCCTTCGTAGCATGATTTTTTAAGACTGGCGAAAGGAAGAGAACAGCATGATCTATGCAATTTATATCGCGGCGGCAGCCGTTGTGGGCGTGCTGATCGGCCTTGTGATCCTATCCATCGCATGGCTTCGCAAGTCGGTTTCAAACAATATTCGCAGCAAAACAACCGAGCTGATCTCCGTTTATGATGAGCTTCTGGAGGAAAAGAGCAGCGAATTGGCCGCCCTGACCCGGCAGGAGGAGACCCTGCCCGGGCGGACGGAGGAGCCTCTTCCGGCACAGCCCGCACAGGAGGCACAGCCTGCGGCCGCCATGCGTGCTTCGGAGCTGCTGAACATAGCGGAGCGAGCCGGCGGAGCCGTGTACCGGGATGATACCATCGGCAGCATGTACCTCAAGATCCGGGAGAACTTTTCCTTCCGGCTGGAGGAACTGCTGGCAGCGGTTTCCGGGGCAGCCCGGGAGATGGGCGGTACCGCCGCCCGCCTGCTGGAGTGCCTGGACTACGATACCGTTTACCGGCTGTCCACCATGTTCCCGGAGGAACAGATCAATATTTTGAGAGAGACACTCCCCACGGAGGGGATCACCCTGCTGGAAGCATACATAGAGAGAAACAGAACATTTTGTGCCCTGCGGTTTTACGACCACCTGCAGGCGCTGGCAGATGCCGAGCCCAAGCCCATCCGTTTGCGGGTCCCCGCGGGGATGGCGCCCGTGCAGATGATGCGGGCAGGGGTGGAGATCATCCCGGATGAGGAGATCTGCGAAGGATTTCAAATGGAGGCTGACCGGGTCCTCTATGATTACTGCATAAAGGCGAAGGAGTTGAGATAATGGAGCAAACCATCAGCAGTGCGATTGACCGGAAGATCGCAGATATAAAGGCCGGCAGCAATGCCTATGATACCGGCCGGGTATGCCTGGTGCGGGAATACATTGTGGAAGCAACGGGGCTGGATCATGCAGCCTATTTTGAGCGTGTCCTTATCGAGGACTACGCCGAGGGATACATAGACGCCGTGCGGCAGGACAGTGTGCTGATTGCGCTGACCCGCATGGACCGCAAGGTGAAGGTAGGCGACCGTGTGACCGCCACCGGCAAGGAATTTTCGGTGCAGTATTCTGCCCTTTCCCCCGGTCATATCATCGATATTTTCGGGGAGGATAAGCTGGCCGGTAAGCGGCTGGAGAACCTGCGGGATATCCCGCTGGAGGGTGAAGCCATCCCCATTATGGACCGCATCGCCGTCACCCGCCCGCTGCACACCGGCATCATGGGCATCGATATGCTTTATCCCATCGGCCGGGGCCAGCGCCAGCTTATCGTGGGCGATAAAAAGACCGGCAAGACCCAGATCGTGCTGGATACCATCCTGAACCAGCGGGATGAGGATATGCTGTGCATCTATGTCGCCATCGGCAAAACCAAAAAGGATGTCAAGGATATTTACAGCCAGCTTTTGTGTCGCGGCGCCATGGAATATACCATCATTCTGGCGGCCTTCAATGATGACTGCGCCCCCGTTTTGCAAAGCACCCCCTATGCGGCGCTTTCCATTGCGGAAAACTACATGCGGGAGGGCCGGGACGTGCTGGTGGTGCTGGATGACCTGAAGCGCCACGCCGACGTCTGCCGCGAGATCGCCCTTTTGATGGGCAAGACGCCGGGCCGCGACGCCTATCCCCCCGATATCTTCTATGCCCATTCCCGGATGCTGGAGCTGGGCTGCCAGCACAAGGACGGCGGTTCCATCACCATCCTGCCCATCTGTGAAACCAAGGGCGGCGATATCACCGACTACATCTCCACCAATATCATTTCCATCACCGACGGCCAGATCGTTCTTTCCGCAAAGAACTTTGAAAAGGGACAAAAGCCCGCCATCAATTACGGCCTGTCGGTATCCCGCCTGGGCGGCGCCGTGCAGACCCCCGAGATGAAAAAGGCCGGCCCTCCCATCCGCCGGGAGCTGCTGGCCTACCTGGAGCAGCGTGAGGTGTTCGAGCTTGCGAACATCGATGAGATGGGCGAGGCCATGCGGGAAAGAATGCGCCGCGGCGCCATGATACTGGAAACCCTGAAACAGCAGAAATTCGCCGTGCGCAAGCCGGAGGCGATGCTGGAACTTGCCGGCCGTCTTTCCGACGGAGGGCAGAAATGAATGTTAAAGCAGTCGTTAAGGTCATGAATTTCCATGCGCTGCTGCGGGTAGAGGCCTCCGGCCGGCAGGCTGTAAAGTACAATACCATGGAGGAGGAGCTTTCCGCCATGATGAGCATCCTGCAGAACAACCAGAACCTGCGCCTGGATAAACGCATCCACCTGCCCGATATGAGCCTGCCGGTGCTGCGGATCTATCTCGGCTCCGATCTGGGCTTCTGCGGCAGCGTCAATACGTCGGTTTCCGCCGTTTTGCAGCATGACCCCGCCGATACCGAAAAGATCGTCATCGGCCGCAAGCTGCGCCGCCCGCCGAACGTTCATGTGTACTTTACGCAGGAGGAGTTCCGAAATAACTTCGAGCTGCTTCGGGGGTATCTGGAGCAGGCCGTGCGCAAGCGCCCGTGGTCGGCGGTGGAGATCGTCTACAACCACTACCACAATGTTTCCTCCGTCAAGCAGGAGGTCAAGCGGATCTACCCCCTGGAGGTCCGGCAGAAGCCCATCGATCTTTCCCACGAATGGGATGACTTCGAGATCGAGGGCGACGCCCAGGAGCTTTTGGAGGATATGATGATCTCCTGCCTTGTCTACGAGGTGCGGATCGCCGCCGCCAGCGCCTACGCCGCCGAAAACATCATGCGGCAGAATGCGACCTCCGAATCGCTGAAAAAGCTGGATGAGCTGGAAACGGAGGCGGTGCGGGCCGAACGCAAGGAGAGAAATCAGGCATCCTTCCGCAAAACGATCGACAGCTTTATCAAGCAAAAATCCCTACGGAGGTGAGCAGATGGCCGAGATCATTACCTTTACCAACCAAAAAGGCGGGGTGGGCAAAACCAGTCTGGCCCTGAACTTCGGCATCCGGCTGAAGCTGGCCGGCGCCAAGGTGCTTTTTGTGGACATGGACCCCCAGTGCAACCTGACCTATATCATGGGAATCGATGAAGCGCCTGTGACGGTATATGACCTGCTGACCGGGCAAAGCGATGTTCGGGAGGCCATACTGCACACCGGGGAAGCAGACCTGATCGCAGCCTCCCCCGCATTGAGCACGCTGAACCTTTCACTGAACGGGCCGGGGCGGGAATACCTGCTGCGAAATGCCCTGCAGCCGATCGTGGGCGAATACAATTTCATCGTGATCGACAGCCCGCCCACCCTCGGCATCCTCACCATCAATATCCTTACCGCCGCAGACAGCGTGATCATTCCCGCACTGGCAGATGTATTCAGCCTGCAGGGGGTCGGACAGCTTTATATGACCATCCAAACCGTGCAGGCCAACAGCAACCCCAATCTTCGCATCGCGGGCATTGTGCTTTCCCGCCACACCGACCGTCTTCTCCTTAACCGGGAGATGAAGGAGATGCTGCGGAGCACCGCCGAGCAGATGCACACCAAGGTGTTCGAAAGCGTGATCCGGGAATCGGTGATCGTGCGGGAATCGCAGGCCATGCGGCAGAGTATCTTTAAGTATTCGGCGCGCAGCCGCCAAACCGAGGACTACGACCGGTTTGCGCTGGAATATCTGCAGGGCGCCGGCTACCTGAATAACTGATTGAGTAGGAAAGAGAGAAAGATATGGCAAAAAAGTCATTTATGAATAACCCGGTGGAAAGCTTCTTCAGTGAAGCACCGGTTGCCACCGCGGCACAGGAAATATTCAAAGCAACGCCTGCTGCGGCAGAGCCCGGCTCCCCGCTGGTCACGGCGTTTATAAAGAACCGGGAGGAGCAGACACAGGCGGAAAAACCGGCCGTCTCCCCCAAGGATGACGATGGCATGGTGGGCCGCATTGTATCGGTCTCCAGCCTGAAGGTGGAGGTCTTTCTGAAAAAGACCGATATCTGCATCCGTGATCTCCTCTATACCGAGGGGGACGGGATGCGTTATATGTTCGAGGTTCAGGAGATCGACGGGTCGGTGGCGGCAGCCATCTGCTGCGGCCAGACCAACGGTCTCAAGCGCGGGATGCCTGTTTACCTGCAAAAGGGCGGTCTGCAGATCGCCTATGATGAGCAGATCCTCGGCCATGTGTTCAGCTCCTACGGCAATACGCTGGACGGCACCCGGCTGGAGCATCCGCATACCCGCAATATCTATGATAAATCCCTTTCCATGAGCGAGATCGTCATCGACGGCGATATCCTCTGGACCGGCATCAAGGTGCTGGATTTCTTCGCCCCCATGCGCAAGGGCTTTAAGATGGGCCTTTTGGGCGGCGCGGGCGTCGGCAAAACGGTTCTCATCAAGGAGCTGATCCACAACGTCTATCAGGGGCTGCACTCCAACTCCGTTTTTGTCGGTGTCGGCGAGCGCTCCCGCGAGGGCCGGGACCTGTACGACGAGATGGTGGAGGCCAACCTGCTGGATAAGATCTCGATGGCCTTCGGCCAGATGGGCGATAACGCCATGAGCCGCAGCCGTGCCATGTACACCGGCCTGACGCTGGCGGAATACCTGCGGGATGAAAAGAAGCAGGACGTTCTGCTGTTTATCGATAACATTTACCGCATGGTGCAGGCCGGCGCCGAGATCTCCACCGAGCTGGCCCGTATGCCCATCGATAACGGCTATTCCCCGGCGCTGCTTACCGAGATCAGTGAGGTGGAGGAGCGGATCAATTCCACGCCGGACGGCTCCATCACATCGTTCCAGGCTATCTTCATCCCGGCGGACGATATGAACGACGGCGCAGTACACGCCATTTCCCAGCACCTGGACGGCCAGGTGGTGCTGGACCGTAAGGTGGCGGAAAAGGGCCTTTATCCGGCCATCAATGTATTTGCCACCAATTCCCGCATCGTCGATCCCGATGTCATCGGGCCGCGCCATGCCGAGCTGGTGGAGCGTTCGCTGAAGACCCTTTCCCGCTATGAGGAGCTGGAGCAGATCGTTGCCGTACTGGGCATCGATGACCTTTCCGAGCAGGACAGAAGCACTTTCTTCCGGGCCAGAAAGCTGCGCAACTATTTTTCCCAGCCCATGTACGTTGCCGAGCAGTATACCGGCATCCCCGGCCAGTTTGTGGAGATCGCCGACGTGCTGGACGATGTGGAGGCCATTCTGGATGGCCGCTGCGACGATGTGGATGAGCAGGAATTCACCTATATCGGGGCTTACCTGAAGACCCGGAGCTGATAGAGAGGAGCATTGCGGATGGCAAAGCAAGCTATCGATACCTATGCGGACCTGCGGAATGCCGGCCGCATCAATGCCCGTATCATCGATGCGAGATCGGGCCTGCAGACGCTGGAGGGCATTTTCGCCGTCCGGATCCACAGCAAGGGGTTCCGTGCGCTTATTATGAATGATTACCTGCCCACCATCGGGCGGGTAGACGGCAGCGTTACATTCCTTAACAGGGAGGGCGAACGCCGCTACGGGAATATCCGCGGCTTTTATAAGCACCAGCACAATGAATTCACCCTGCTGATCGAGGAATATCTGGGAGAGGAAACATGAGTGCAAAAGAACTGACGCTGCGGGTGCTGATGGCCCTGCGGCCCATGCTGCCCGGGCTCATCGCCGTGGCAGCGGTTACCCTGCTGGTGCTGCCGTTTTTGCTGGTCGCCTGCAAAAAGGCGTGGGTCAATGATCCCCGCTTTCGGGTCGCCGGGCTGTTCTACGGCCTTTCCGGCCGGGATGCCTGCTTTCTGGCGTGCAGCTGGATCAAGCTGATCCTGATGCTGGTATTTATCATCGGTTTTCAAAAGCTGGCACCGGTGCAGTACCTGATGGTCCTGCTGCCGGGCATCTTGGGGATCATCTGCGCCCGCAGCGGCGGCAGCAAGCTGAAAACGCTGCTGTGGCTGGTGCTGCAGATGGCAGGCCTGCTTTCCGTCAATCTCATCTGCGGATTTATACGGGATATGGCAGGGGACGCCGTCTTTGTGATCATCTATGTCATTATGGGGCTGTTCCTCGGCTTTTTCAGCGTATATCTGTTCCTTACGGAGCTGGGGACGCTTTCGGCCGGACGGGAGATGACCGCCGGGCAGCTGGCAGACGGGCAGGATGAACGGTAACATCTGAAAAAATGAGAAAAAACATTAAAAACAAGCGAGGTACCGTCATGGAACTGAATTTGAATTCTAACAGACAGCCGGAACAAGCGGCGGTATCCGAGGGCGCAGCAGCGGCGGCACAAAAGGCGCCCCGCAGGCCGCGCAGAAGGCTGACCGGGAAAGAACGGCTGATCCTGCTCATCCCGGCAGTCGCAGCGGTAGTGGCGGTCGTTATCGCCATAGCGACCGTCAACCGCGGAACGAGCTATGTCTTTAAGGACAACGCCGCCCAGTATTATGCGGGCAGCATTGCGACCGTGCAAAGCGGTGCGCGGCTTAAATATACCGGCGACGGCAAATGCACCGTAAAGCAGGGCGGCACCACGCAGGAGACCTCTCTGCCCTTCTACCTGAACGGCAGTCGAAAAGCGATCCTGCCCGTGGATATGCTCCATGTGGCGCCCCGTACCGCCGCATACAGCCGTGCGGTTCACTTTACCGAGGTGGAGTGCAAGGCCAACGGCACTGTTACCGTGCAAAGAGAGCGTAACAGCAGGGTGGCGGAGCCCGGCTTTTTGTACGACGGCGGCGACCAGTATCTCTTCCTGGAACCGATGATCGTCTATTTTAACGGCTACAAGATGGAGCTGCCCGCGCTTTCCTATGTGGAGGCGGTGTACGGCGGCTATATGATGGTCTTCAATTACGAAACCAAGGAATGCTTTACCGAGCTTTCCGACGGAAGCGGAACGGCACAGCCGCCCTCCGGGGACTATGTCCTCTCGCTGCTGGGCGATTCCGTAACGATGCGTGACGGTTCCAAGATGCTGCTGGCGACCCGCCCCGATCTCTTTGACCCCATCGTATAACAGAACGGGCAAAGAAGCCCGGCGCCTTTGCGCTGCGTGCTGCCGTACGGCAGCGGGAACCGGCGGCCGAAGGTTTGCAAATAAGGAGGCATCCGGACAATGAAGAAACTATTCATTGCCATCATAATACTGATGATCTGCGTATCGGCCATTGTGCTGGGGACCACCCGTGCCTTTGGCGTCATTGATACGGAAGGTTATGCGATCCCTGCCGATGCGGGGATTGTCCGTGCGCTCGCCGGGGAAGGCAGCGCCCCCATTCCCTTGGCGCAGCTGCATCGTGATGACGAGATCTATAAGGCGGCCACCGGCTGCTATGTCGGCGCCGACCGCAAAAAAATTGACCTTGCCTACCCGCTTTACACCAACGGCGGGACGGGGCTCCGGTTTTTCGGGGAGGATAACTGGCTGCTTACCGCAGATGTTGACCTCTTCAAAAGCTACAACGGTCTTTATGTCAGCGACGGCGTTTCCTACAATGCCGACATGACACAGGCCGATGACGCCGAGTTTATCCTGCTGGCACTGGGCAACGGCCTTTATATGAATGTTCAGCAGGCGGTATTCGAAAACCGTCTGGAGCGGGCCGTCATCCCCATCAACAGCATCCTCTCCCTGCGGGAGGGCTCGATCGCATGGTTCGAGCAGAATAACGGCACCCTTTCCTATCACGAGGTGCAGTCGGTGTTTGAGGCTGCCATCACCATCGGGGAGCACACCTATAATTACACCGACCTTTTGGATGCGCTGGGGCTAATCCATGAGGTGATCGACCACACCGACAGTGATGATAAGCCGGACCCCGATAAGCTGCAGCAGGCCGAAACCATCCTGAATAAGAAGGGCAGCGGCGGCGGCAAAAAGCCCACCGCAGGTGATAATACCGCCGAAGGCACCACCGATAAGCCCTCCGGCAGCGGCAGCGGTGAAAACGCCGGCAACACCACCGGCGGCGAAACCGTCTCCGGCAGCACCGGCAGCAGCGGCGCAGGGGGAGGGTCCTCCTCCGGCAGCGGCGGCAGCGGCGGCACCGGCGGGTCCTCCGGCAGCGGCAGCAGCGCCGAAGGCGGCGGAAGCGGCAGCGGCGGCGGAACCACCGAAAGCGGCGGAATCCCCGGCGGCGGAGAAGGCGGCGGCAGCGCCAGCGGCGGCGGCACCGAGAACCCCGGACAGGGCGAAGGCGGTGAGGGCGGCGAAGGCGGAGAATCCGAGCCCGCCCCCTACGAAACCCCCAAGATCACATTAGGGAAAATTGACCCGTGGTGCTATGCGCTGGGCCTGGATATGTCGGTCAGTGACCCCAGCGGCGCCATTGTCCGCGGCGTGAATTTCTCTGTTTTCAGGGGCGTGAAGGGCAGCGGCTCCACCGGCACCGACAGCTTTGGCCATACCACCTACCCCAGCGACAGCTTCAAGGGCGCTTCCACCCTGCTGCGCCGCAGCAAAACCGGCTCGCAGCAGTTTGCGCTTTCGGTTCTGGAGCCGGGTAGCACCGTTTACCTGCAGTACCAGTACCGCTACAATGCCGAAGAGGAACGGGACGGCATCAAGGTAAAGGTGCGGAAATACTACTATTCCGATTTGATCAAGATCGAGCTGCCCACCGTTGAGGCGGGCGGTGTAAAAGCCGTGCTTGCCAACTGGACCGAGGAGTTTGCGGCAAAGCCGGACGCCATTACCCTTGATAACCTGACCCTTGCCAATACCAGCGGCTATATTGCCGATGCCGAGCACTTCGACTTTGACAATATGAAGCTGAACACCCTGCCCTACGTGAACCGTCTGGAGCTTACCATGACCCCCAAAGCGGGCGGGCAGAGCACCACCGTCGTGGTGGGCAGCGGCACCCTGAATAAGGCCCAGCAGCCCGGCGGGACGACCTTTACCTCCTCCTCGCCCAAGCTGCAAAGCAATACCGAATACACCTATACGGTGGCGGCAAAGGACCGCTACGGCAATACCCTTCCGCTGCAGCAGGGGAATGATATCACCCATGCCGTATTTACCCGGAAGGCCACCCCGACCGTCACCATTACCGAAATCGAAAATACCATGGGCTCCTTTGCCTTTACGGTGAAGGTGAGCGACCCCGACGGCGCCCTGACCGGTGACCCCCTGCGCTTGCAGGTCAGCAATACCCGCAACGGCATTACCACACCGGCCGGCCTGTACGGCACATGGGATCTTGGCCACATCTCCGCAGGCGGCGAGAACGTGACCGAGCTGCAGCTTTTGACCCCCGAGGACGGCAAAACCTACGCCATCCGGCTGGATAGCCTTGCCTTTGCACGGCTTTATAAGATAGACGTGACCGGCGACTATCATCCCCGGCCCGATGCGGCGGCTGCGGGCACCCTGCCCGTCCTGCACAATGAACTGTTCGGCAGCCTGACGGTATATACCGCCTCGCTTTCCAGCGGCCTTATCACCTTCCAAAGCAGCGTGAGCGACCTGAAGGATACCTCCGCGACGCTGAACGCCACCATGACCGGCGATACCACCATTGATATCCTGGAGCTGGTGGACGAATTCCGGCTGAAGCTGACCGATGACCGCGGCAAGGCCATTCAAACCGTAACGCTGAAAAAGACCGAGCTTGACCGGGCGGACGCCTACCCCTACCTGACGGAGGAGGCCGCCGTGGAGCTGCAGGCCGGCAGCGCCGCCACCCCCCGCACCATCCTGTACGGGACGCAGGATAAATACCGCTATGGTAACCCGTGGGAAAGCCTGCTGATCCATGAGCAGCTGACGGAGGGCGAGACCCCCGAGGAAACCAAGACCGAGCTGACCACCCCGATGCAGCTGCGGGTCATGCTGCCGGAAAAGAGCCTGACCTGCTACACCGATTACAACTATATCATCGAGGCGGTGGTGAAAAAGAGCGGCGAGGAATACCTCATCCCCGTGAACATGACCAACACCCGCTTTACTACCAAAAAGACCCTGCCGGTGGTGGAGTATAAGGACCTGTTCCTGGCGGCGGATATCGCCGAATTTTTGGACCTTCGCATCAATGATCCCGACGGCACCATCCTGAATGACGGCGATGTGACCGTTTACCTGTACTACGGCAATACCATCCTTTCCGCCAAAAAGATGAAGGCTAACGATACCCCCCAGAACCTGCGCTTCGAGGGGCTCATCAAGGGCGCGGAATACACCCTGAAGTTTGTGGCGGCAGCCTACAATGACGCCGACGGCTACGGCAGCTACCGCAGCAATTACGTGCTGCAAAGCTACAACCTGGTGGGCGGCAGCGCATTAAGCGGTACCCTGACGCTGCAGCAGCTGGGCATCCCCAATGGTGCGGCGGGCGAAAACCTCGTGGACTTTGACCGGGTGTATGCGGGATATCTGGATAATAACAAGGTGTTCTATGCAAGGAGTCCGTATGAAAGAACCTACCGCACCTATTGGATGCGCTGCGAGCCGGATACCGAGTACATCATTACGGTCCCGATGGGCTCCAAGCACTTCTTCCGGATAGCAAGCGATACCGGCACGGTGGATTGGACAAAGCTTCCCACCGATGGGTATTGCAATATCCCCAATCTAACCAAGTATTACCAAGCAGACCCGCCTGAATACACCCAAAAGACGGTCACCTTTACGACCGGCCCCGAGGATACCTATCTGATCGTATCGTTAGGCAGGCTGGAGGGAGGAACCCTCACCGAAAATGCCATCCGGACCCAGCTGGCGGTGCAAAAATATGATGCCGATGCAGTCGGCACCGAATACACCGCCGAGCTGCGCGCCACCGTGAATGACAGCCGGGGTTACCTGGGGCGGCCGGGAGAAAGCGGCAAGGTGCATCTTACCGTGCGGCGCTCCGACAGCATGGAGCTGCCCGAATATACCGATGAGTACCTTTCCGAGGATATCGAGCTCATCAGGAATGAGGACGGCACCCTTTCCGTGGATTACACCGAAGTCCTGCGGGGGCTGCCCCTTGATAAGGGCTGGCAGGCCACCCTTGCGGCGACCTATCAGGGCAGCCGGGTCGTGCTGGATACCATCACCTTCCGTACCGACGGCGACTACATCACCGTTACCAACCACAGGGAAATGATAGAGGCTATGCGGCGGAACCCCTACGGCCATATTCTGGTCGTCAATGACTTTGTGCAGGACCAGAATACCTATGTCACCTTCTACGGCACCATCGATTTCCAGGGGCATATCATCACCAAGGGCGAAAACATCACCACGGTGTTTCTCTACTTGAATTCGGGCGCCAAGGCCTATAATCTGGTCTACGATCTCCCCCATGTTCCCGTCTATGTCAATCCCTACTGGAACTTCATCTGCGGAAGTGATTGCCTGCTCGAAAACTTTATCCTGCGTACCTACGGGCAGGTGGAGGTGGGCTACCCCACCCCCGGCGGCGCCAGCGGCATTTATACCAGCCTCATCGGTCACCTTAATTACTCCGGCGCCACCCTGCGGAACTTCATCGTGCAGCTGGGCGGCGACCTGGTTGCCAACGGCGATGCGGTTTCCTACGGCGCCCTGACCTACGGCGTGATGGGTGTCTGCGAAAACGGCTACGTCTACGGCAAAAACGGCGCGGGCTTTGTAACGCGCGGCACCGGCGCCCGCCAACTGTTCGGCGTCAGCTACTACCAGGAGCACCTGAAGAACGTGTATGTTCTGCTGGATACCTGGGTAGAGCCCGAGCAGGAGAGCACCACCGCCACCCTTTGCGCCTTTAACAGCGGCAACATGACCCGTGTGCGGGACTGCTATACCGTAGGCGACTACTACAAGGTGGGCCGGGGCGAAAGCCGCACCTATCTGCTGCCCTCCACCACCGTGCAGAACCTCCTGCCCACCGGTACCAAGAGCATTTATAAGAATGTCTGGGCGCTTACCGGCCGCAATTATCAGAATTTGGGGCCCGGCCTGCATGGCGGGCTGGATAAGCTTTATGATATCGACTGGCAGAAGTCCATCCTCGGGGATGGCTTTGCGGTGGAGGACAGCCTTACCATGGGGTTCTACCCCCGGGTCAATCTGCCCTCCGTCATGCAGAAGTATCAGGAGTATATCCCCCTGCCGGTGCTGGATGACACCAACGCCCCCAAGCTGGTAAGCGATGAGTGGGCGGGCGAGGAGAACGACCCCACCTATCCCCACGGCATAGATAACGGGTACATCCGGCTGCGCCTGCGCAATGATAAAAACTATCCCATCGGCGCCGTTACCATCGAGGGGCTGAAGACCAGCGTGGTAAACCAGGGCACCGCTGCGGATGGCCTGTATGATGTCATTTTGCAGGTTGCCGTTGACCCCGACCCCAATAAGGCGCAGTATGTCAGCAGCTATAACATCACCGGCATGATATACACCACGGGCAGCGGCAGCCGGGAAACCCGGGAAAGCTACACCACCACCGGCATCGAATTCTGGAAAGCGGTGGCTACCGCACAGGATTGGGCGGATATCAATACAAAAATGGGCTGGAACTACCGGCTTACCGCAGATATCGATTTTGCCAAATCCGGGCTGACCCTTGCACAGATCATCATCAACGGCAGCATCACCAATTACCAGCAGAATACAATGTTCACCGGCAAGCTGGATGGCGATGAGCATATCATCAGCAACATCAAGCTGCAAAACCTGACCTGCCCCTACCTGTTCTACACCGTTTCCGGAGAGCAGGGCGGCATCATCAAAAACCTGCTGGTGGAAAACCTCGAGATTTCCTGCGCCAAGCTGGGCAGCAGGGAAGCGCAGGGGCTGGTGGGCACCGCGATGAAGGGCGCCAACCTCTCCAATATCCGCATGAAGGATTGCCGGATCGCAGGCGGCGGCAAGGTGGGTATGCTGGTCGGTAATATCAACCAGTCCACCGTAACGGGCTGTTCCGTGGTGGACAGCACCCTGACCGATATCGAAAACGGCCAGCAGCTTTATGCCGGCGGGCTGATCGGTTATGCCGCTACCACCAGCATCCAGTCCTGCTACACCCGCAATCTCACCATCGAGATCACCAATACCGTAACGGTGCGTGCTATCGGCGGGCTGGTGGCCTACCAGGGCAGCGGTATTGTGCAGAACTGCTACTCCAACGGCTCCATCAAGGCCTCCGGTAACTACATCGGCGGGCTGGTGGGCGAGGTAACAGGCGGCGATAACGCAAACTCCCGCCAGAACTGGACCTATGTGGATATTCTGCAGTCCTCCGGTAATGTGGTGGGCGGCAGCCACGGCCGCATGAGAGATACCTACAGCACCGTTGTTCTGGGCAATGTTGCCGGCACCGGCGAGGATATCGGACGCTTTGCGGCACAGCGGTACAGCATCTTCAATACGCCCAGCCGCCGCCTGTACTACTATGAAGGCCAAACCATCAATATCGATGACAAAAAGGCCAATGTCTCCTGGCTCCTGCCCCTTACCGGCGCCCAGCTGGGCACCCCCGCCACATGGCAGGATATGGTTCGCTTGGGCCCGGCGTGGAACTACGAGCCGGTAAAGACCGGCAACGCCCCGCAGGTGCTGCTGGACTGCACCCGTGAGGGCTGGCAGCAGAAGGAGATCCCGCTGCCCGGACAGGGCACCGATCCCGTTCTGGAAATTCAGGACGCAAAGCATTTGAACGGCGCGGAGCATCACTACCAGCTGCTGGCCAAGCTGACTCACACCGGCCTTACCGGTGAGCAGATCATGGAGCTTTACAAAAAAGGTGAGTTCACCATCGAGCTGGACGGCATGGATCTTTCCGAGGCGGCCCGGAATGCCGGCAGAACAGAGATCTTCCTTGCCTCCGTCGGTACCGACCCCGCCGAAAGTGACGCGACCACCATTCGCATTACAACCGATACCTTCCAAAAGGCGTTCGATCTCTACCCGCTGCACCTCCGTTATACCGAGCCGGAGACCCAAAGAGAACGGGAGCTTACCGTGCTGGTACAGTATAAGGAGTCAAACGGCGACCTCCACCGTGCATGGTGGGAGGTCAGCAACCTGACCGAATGGAATGACGTAGTCCGTGAGCACGGAAAGACCGAAGAAAACGTCCGCATCACCGGCTGGGTGGATTTCGGCGGAAAGAGCACCGACTATACCGAGCTGGTATTCAACCGCCTGGTGGGGCAGAATAAGGAAAGCTGCGGCTTCGAAAACCTCATCTACACGAGCAGCCAGAACGGCATCCCGTGGATGACCAAGGTTTCGCTGGAGCTTTCCAACCTCACCTTCCGGAGCATGAAGTATAACTACCAGGATACTACGGTGGTTCGCTCCATGACCGGCGCCATCACCACCGCCTCCGGCGTCAGCAATATTGTGCTGGATGGGATGGATATGACGGTCGGGAACTACAGTAACGGCTATGTCGGCTTTATCTCCACCTCCCCCGGTATTATCGACGGCGTAACGATGAAGAACATCAACATCACCGATAACGGCTTAAAAACGGGCAGAACCTACCGCTATTACTGCGGCGGACTGGTGGGCTTGTCCAGCCATACCGTCTGTAATGTTACCGCCACCGATGTAAAGGTAAAAATGCCCTTCACCTCCTATGTCGGTGGCATCTGCGGCCAGCAGAACGCATACGGCGGCGATACCGGCAATAATACCCTCAAAAATGTAGAGGTGACCGGCCGCACTGATGTCGGCGGGCTGATGGGCTATTGCGTTGGCTGGAGAACCACCGGCTCGAAGGTGATAAACGGCAGCGTGACCGGCTATTCCATCGTCGGCGGCTTCTACGGGTACCAGGGCATGACCGGCAGAGTGCTCACGGATCACGCAGACTGGTGGATCGAAAAGGTAACGATCACCGCCACCGCATCCACCGCCGGCGGGATCGCCGGCCAGGTGGCCTCCGTCTACTGCAACAACCCCACCGTGAAGGACTGCGTTATCAACGGCGGGGCCGTGGCAGGCGGCATCGTGGGCAGCATTAACAGCGGCTACGGCAACACCTACCAGAATGTCAATGTCATCGGCTGTACCATCCGCGGCGACGTAACACAGGACGTTGCTCCGAACGCGATGGGCTTCGGCGGCGTGGTAGGCATCATTTGGGCCGATACCAATACCGACGTCAACCCGACCTTCCGCAGCGGCGTCGTGCGCAACTGCACCATCGAGGGCCAAAAGTATGTCGGCGGCTGGGTAGGCTCCTCTACCAGCATCAAAAAGCTCACCTTTGATGACCTCTACGTCGCCGAGGATGTGACCATCCGGGCGCACAGCCGTGCGGCGGGCGGTCTCATCGGCCTTGGCGATAATGTATCCATCACCAACTGCGCCGTCGGCGCTGCGGTACAGGCAGGCTCCGGGGCAGGCGGCATCATGGGTGAAATGAACCTCCGCAATGAGGGCATTCTTTCCACCATCGCCACCAGCTACTTTAGGGGCACCGTCATCGCCGAATCCGGCTTTGCCGGCGGCGTGGTCGGCCGGCTCAATTCCGGCACCGTGCGCTTCAGCGATACCGTCCTCAATAATGTTCTGGTCGCAGCGGACGTTCGCTCCGATGCCGAACCGGTATCCCTGTGGGGCAACTGGAACGCCCTTAATTCCAGCGCAGGCACCGGCCTTGTCTATATCTGTGAAGATTCCCTGCTGAACGGGCAAAGCGCCAAGGCCATTGCAGGCGCCGCCGCAGCGGAGGGCAAGCTGACCGATGTTACCCCGCAGCGCCCCCTGGGTGAAGCGATACAGCTCCTGCGCCCCGCCAATGACTTCCGCACCAAGAGCTTCTATACGGGGCTGGGCTTTGGTGAAAAGCCGTGGGATCTTTCCACCCTGACCCCGGCGGAGGGCGGGGAAGCCAAATATATGCCCTTCACCCGTACCTATGATTCCACCAGCAAAAAATACCTCGATCCATCCCCCCAATATGCCGGCAGCTATCAGTACCCCGATGCCGCAGAAACTGTTTCGGTCGGTATCCCGCTGCCCGCACCCGGCGAGATCGGTCAGGAAACGGCGGTATATGCCTCCGCGGTTGACCGCATCAACATCGAAAAGGCTGTCCCGGAGGGGACCGCAGGCGGGGTGACCGTCAAAGTAAACGACAAGGACTATACCACCAATGAAAACGGCGTGCTGGCGCTTCGGTACCGCTTCGGGCAGAAGATCACCGTGGACGGCGTGACCTACAAGGCGGCTGACCTGCTCCGCAAGGTCATGACCTACGGCGACAACTGGTACTATATCGGCACCGACGGCACCGTCACCTGCGGCAAGGCAAGCGGAACCATCACCGAGATGAAGGACTCCCAAACCATCGCCGGGATCACGGGCAAGGTCGTTCACCTCTGGCAGGGCAAGGCCCTTACCGCAGACGGCACCATTTACACCCTGAACGGCAGCGATGCCACCCCTGTGGAAGGAACCGTACCGGAAGAGCTCAAACAGGTCGATGCGCTGCCCTACTGGACCGGCAAGGCGCTGGTCTACCATTCCTATTCCAACTACAAGGGGGCGAACATCCCCTACCGTGTCTTTATGCTGGGGGAGAACGCCTACACCGTGGCACCGTCGCAGCATACCGTCTATGATGGCGTTGTGTTGAGCGCCAGGGCTGAATTCGGCACCGAAAAACGCTACTTTGCGCTGCTGGGCGAGGACGGCCGTCTTACGGCCTATCTTACCGCCATGAAGCTGGGCTCCGCCGAAAATGCGAATATTTCGCACATCTCCAATAACCTCGGGTACAGCGGCACCGTTTTGATGATCTGCTATAATAACGGCGGCATTATCGGTGTGGACTATACCGACGGTGATATCATCTGCTCCACCCTTACTACCAGCCAAAGCTTCGGGATGTATGTCCGCAGCATGTTTAAGGGGCTGTTCGGCTCCGGCTACACCGGCATTCAAACCGACGGCAGCTTTATGGAGGGCGAAGAGACCAGAACCAAGCTGGATGACCCCTCCGGCGGCGGCAGCGAGGGCAGCGGCTTCGGCGGCACGGTCCTCCCGGAGGAACCCGGTTCCGCCATCGGCGGCAGCACGGAGCTTCTCCCCGGCGATGGCACAACGGCCTCCGGTCTGCCCGGTGAGGGCGGCAGCGAGGGCAGCGGCAGCGGTCAGGGCACACAGCCCATCGGGGACCCTGTCACCGGCGAGCCCACCGACGGCACCGCCGCAGGCGGCTCGGAAATCGGGGCTGCCATGGAGGAACTGTTCGGCCCGTCCATGCTGGCCTATTCCGAAAAGACCGGCCGGTATGAGCTGCTGGATACTGCCGGTGCGGCGGCCGGCGAGGAGCTGACCCGGAAGGAGGCTCTCGAAAAGGCCAAGGACGCCGCAGCACCCGATGAAAAGGATAATACCGCCGAGCCCGACGACCAAGCCGAAAAGAAGGATTCCTTCCTGGTGGCATGGTGGCAGGGCCGCAGCCTGAATGCCGAAGAACGGCAGGGCTTTATCCTCATCGCGGCAGCGGCAGCGGCAGGTATTGCGGTACTCATCATCCTTTACCGGGTGGTCATCCGCAAGCGCAAGCAGTAATCCCCATTCCGGGGCGCCCGCCATGGGCGCCCCGGAGCGGGGCAAAGCATAGGTTTCTCCCGGCGGCTGCGCCGGAGCTCATAAGAGGAGGTTCTTTTACGGTATGCGAGAAGAAATGGAATTCATATGGAATGCAATGAAGGATTCGCATTACAGACGCACGATAGAGCAGCTGACCAACAGCATTCAGGAGGTGCGCTCCCTGGATGAAGCGCTCCCCGTTATGCTTAAAACGGTTCTGTATGCCATCCATGCTCAAACCGGCACCTTCTGGTTCTATGATCGCTTCGGCGACGGCAGGATCCACCCCCGTGTGGCCTGCGAGGGCGCCGATCTTATGAATATCAGTCTGATGCCGGGCGAGGGGATCGCCGGGCAGGTCATCCAAAGCGGAGGCTCCGTCATCATCCCGGATTGCCAGTCCGATCCCCGCTGGGCGGGACGTGTTGATGAAAAAACCGGCTTCCGCACCCGCACCATGATCTGTGTGCCCCTGACGTCGGAGGGCGTCACCTTCGGCAGCATCCAGATCATCAATAAAACCGACGGCCTTTCCTTTGACGAAAAGGACCTTGGCTTTGCCGAGCAGCTGGCCGCCGAGATCGCACGGCTTTTGCGCCGCCGCGGGATGCTGGAGGAGTATCTGGGGGCCGCAGCACAGGAGCCGGAAACATCCGCCGGCCCGACCTTCCGGGAGGTATTCCTGACCGAAAAGCCCAAGGAGCTGGAGCACAGCCTGCGCAGCATGGTGGAGTTTTCCGCCCTGCGGATCGGCGAGCAGCAGGAGGTGCTGCGGCTGGCCGAGGAGATCCGAAGGATCTTTGTAAAGTAAATTCGAACCGCATTCGATCGAGAGAGGACAAATACTATGGGAGAGTACAAATTCTATGTGCTGGGATGCCGGGGAAGCCGCCCGGTATCGGGCATTCACTGCCAACAGTTTGGCGGTGCCACCAGCTGCTACATCATCAAGGCGGACCGCCATGCCATTGTGCTGGACTGCGGGACGGGGCTGTATGATGCCGGCCCCTTTTTGGAGGGCTGCACCCATATCGACATCCTGCTGACCCACCTGCACTACGATCACATACTCGGCCTTTTGAACTGGGAGATCTTCCCCCGGGATGCCCGGGTCAGAGTGTATGCCGGCGTGGCGCATTATTCCCGCGATTACAATCCGGCTGATTTTTTGAAGGTTCCGTTCTGGCCCATCTCGCCGGATATCGGAGAGACCATCTGCGTGGGCAGCAACAGCACGGTTTACCTCAATGAACGGGTTTCGGCGCGGTTTGCCCCCGCCAATCATCCCGACGGCGCCACCATTGTCCGGGTGGATACCGATAACGGCTCCATGTGCCTGGTTTGCGATTGGGAGCACGGTGCGCCCGTTCCGGAGGAGATGGTGCGGGGCTGCAGCTTCATCCTGTATGACGGGATGTTCACCGAGACCGAGTATCCCAGCCGCAAGGGTTGGGGGCACTCCACCTGGCAGGAGGGCGTAAAGCTCGCCGAGGAAATGCAGATCCCCCGGCTGGTCATTACCCACCACCTGCCGGAGCGCACCGATGAGGAGCTGCTGGCGATGGAAAACTACGCCCGTCAGGCATTCCCCAATATTCACTTTGCCCGTGCAGGCGATGCCTACTCCATGAGCCGAGAGGACGAAACGGTATGAACATAAACTCTGCCTTTTTTGTAAAAGCAGAACAGAAATCAGAGCAGTTCGAGCAGATCAAGGCCATCATAGACCGCCTTTCGCAAAATCTGCAGGAGCACGTGGAGCCGGCGCTGGCTGCACAGACCGTACTGGAGGCGGTGGCCGGGGCCCTGCAAGCCGAGGCGGGAACCTTTTGGTTCTACCGCCGGTTTGAGGACGGCCGCATCAGCCCCATGGCGGTCTGCGGCGGCGGCCGGCTGGAGGGTATCTATCTCCTGCCGGGGGAGGGCATAGTCGGGCAGGTGGTGAATAGCGGCGAGCCGCTGGTCATCTCCGATTGCCGGCAGGATGACCGTTGGACCGGCAAGGTGGATACCGAAACCGGCTATATCACCCGCACGGTTCTTTGCGTGCCCCTTAAAACCGAGGGGATGGCATTCGGGGCGCTCCAGCTGATCAACAAGGCCGGCGGCAAACCGTTTGATGGGCAGGATCTTGCCTTTGTGGAGGAGCTTGCCCGTCAAATCTCCCTCATCGTGCAGGGACACCCCCTCTTGGCGGAATATCATTCCGGGGGCGGCCGGCAGACCGAGCCGATACGGGAAAACGGCACCGGCAGAAGCATTATCGAGAAAATCTCCACCTACATGGACCCTGTTATCGTCCACGAAATTCTCCGCAAGGACGGCAAGCATAAAAAAAGCATCGAACCGGAGCAGGTCGTTGTCCTGTTTGCAGATGTTCGGGACTTTACTCATCTTGCCGAAAACCTGACCCCGGCGCAGCTGATCTCCAGCCTCAGCGATTTTCTGGCGTTGACCAGCCGTTGTGTTCATCGCTACGGCGGCGTTGTGGATAAGTTTATGGGGGACTGCACCATGGCCTACTGGCGGCTCAATGACTCCCCGGAGGCCATTACCGAGGCCTGCCGGGCGGCGCTTGCCATCCAGCGGGAGGCAAAGGAATTTGCAGCACGGCTCCGCCGCCAAACCGGGCTGGAGCTTGGGCTGGGCATCGGCATCCATGCGGGCCCCGCTCTGCTGTGCCATGTGGGCGATGAGCAGTACATGGCCTATACCGTCATCGGTGATGTGGTCAATACCGCCTCCCGGCTGGAGGATAACGCCCCTCCCGGCGAGATCTATATCAGTCAAACGGTGGCCTCTCGCCGTGGGGATTGCGGCAGGGCAACCATTTTGGAGGGCGGGGTCATGCTTAAGGGCAAGGAAAAGCGCGTGGAGGTATGGCGCCTGCAGGAATAAACCGTCACCGGCAGCATGGGACATCACGTCCTCTGCTGCTTTTTCTTTTTGCACCCCGCAATGCGGGCCGCAGGCCCGGCGGTGCTGCCGCACCGCCGACACGGGCTTCGCCCGTGTGCCCGCCGCGCAGCGGCGGGCGGCCTGCGGCCCGTATCCTGCGGTTTGCAGAAGGCCGCAGGAAGCCCCCGTCAACGCAGTGTGGATAAAAAACGCCCCCGCCGGGGAAACGGCAGGGGTTGGATGGGATCATTTTTGATTTTCGCGCTCCTTGCGGGCCTTGCGGTCCCGGCTGTCCCGCACGATCTGGATCACATTGGCGGCGATGAGCAGCGCCAGAATGGCGGCCAGCAGCCAGCGGCTTGCGGGGTGATCCATCAGACAGAAGGCGGCAAGAACCGCCGCAATAACGCAGCAGATCGTTTCCGCACGCACCAGCGGAGGTTGCTTTTTCGGCAGCATTATTCCGTCGCCTCCTCCCGGTCGGGCCTTGGCTCCGGCTCGGCGGGCAGCAGCCCCAGCCGGCGCTGGGCATGGCGCAGCAGGCGCTTATCATTGGCGAAGGAAACAAGGTCGGCGGCGCAGCGCAGCGGCGCCCACATGATCTCACTGATCTCCTCCTCCTGACGCATCAGCTTTTCCTGCTCGGTGGTGCCCAAAAAGTAGACCACCTGTTTTTTCACGCCGGGTTTGGGGGAATACTCCACGCTCTCCCGGAAGCCGTCCATCAGCTTGATGCCGGTGAGCCCGGTTTCCTCCCGAACCTCCCGCAGGGCGGTCTGGCGCTCGCTTTCGCCGGCCTCCACATGGCCCTTGGGGAAGGACCAGTGCCCGCCGAAGCGGTGGCGCAGCAGCACCACGTACAATTCATCCTCCTGACGGCGCAGCACCAGCACGCCGCAGGATTTTTCTCGTTTTATCATATTCGGTTACTTCCTTACCGCGCCGTGGCGCTATAATGGGACGGAACGCCGGGGCGCTCCGGTGCCGTGCGGCACAAATATGTATAGATTATAGCACTTTTGGGGCGGGGTGGGAAGTCCCCCGAAGAAACTTTTTGGCGTTGACAAAAGCGGCCGCAGCGGGTAGAATGAGGGGTGCGTGGGAGCTTTTCCCGCCCACGTCATCCGATACGCGCCAATAGCTCAGCCGGATAGAGCGTCCCCCTCCTAAGGGGAAGGCCGGGGGTTCGAATCCCTTTTGGCGCGCCAGATAATAACGCCGAAAGCCTTTGTTTTCAAGGGTTTTCGGCTTTTTTATTGAGCAGTAAAAGAAAAAATAATCAAGCTTCGCTTGGAGAGGTTTTTCTCTTTTATTGCTGCAAGGGAATCATGGTTCGGGTGTTTCGTATCGCTTATATTATACAGTAAATTCAGTGGTTTTGTACAGTAGCTAAATATTTAGGTGATTAGCGGCGTTAAATACGGTTGGTGTCGGATGACCTTTATTTGCCCGATTCGCGCCTGCCATGCGTTTTTTTATGCGCTGTCTCCCCCGTTACGATCTTTCTCATCGGGGCAAGGCAGGGGACGTATGCTGTTGCGGGGAAGCTCCCTTTATGCTATACTGCATGCAGCAAGGATGCGTACGGTGATACGCGCGGAGAGAAAGCGAGGGCGTTACCCCTTGAAAGGAAACACGAAACATCTGTCGGCTGTGATCTTTGTTTTCACGGTGATCGCCATAGCCTACGCCTGCCGGATGATGGCAAAATTTGACATCGGCGGTCCTGTCATGAACCATATCCGGACGGTGCTCTATCTGCTGCTTTTCGCCCTGTGGGGCTTTTCCCTTGACCGGCGCATCATCCAGCGGCAGGCGCTGCACTGCCTGCGGCTGACGGCGGCGCTGATCCTGCTGTGGCTCATACTGCGGACGCTGAAATACAGTGTCGTCACCGACCTGACAGCGGCGCGGTATGTGTGGTACCTCTACTACCTGCCGATGCTGTTTCTCCCGCTGCTGGGGGTGTACATCGCCCTGTCCATGGGAAAGTCAGAGGACTACCGCCTGAACCGAGGGACCGGTATGCTGTCGATCATCCCTGCGGCACTGTTTCTGCTGGTGATC
>ERZ827423.881-NODE-881-length-33569-cov-5.734111_pt1 | contig 33569 bp, 29 predicted proteins | sample MGYA00519775_ERZ827423 | MGnify/ENA primary metagenome ERZ827423 (study PRJEB31778, sample SAMEA3449296) | human gut metagenome | biome: human gut; feature: human-associated habitat; material: faeces | place: United Kingdom | collected 2010/2012 ... | reverse complement strand
TCCGGCTGCGGCAAGACCACGACCCTGCGCATGATCGGCGGCTTTGAAACGCCGGATCAGGGCGACATCCTCTTTCTCGGTGAGCGCATCAACGACATTCCGCCGCACAAGCGCAACATCAACACCGTTTTCCAGCGCTACGCACTCTTCCCCCACCTGAACGTGTTCGAAAACGTGGCGTTTCCGCTGCGCGAGCAGAAGCTGCCGCGCAACGAGATCGAGCAGAAGGTCAACGAGATGCTCGCGCTCGTCAAGCTCACGGGCTTCGAGCGCCGCAACGTCACGCGCCTGTCCGGCGGACAGCAGCAGCGCGTCGCCATTGCGCGCGCACTGGTCAATTCGCCCCGCGTCCTGCTGCTGGACGAGCCGCTCGGCGCGCTGGATCTCAAGCTGCGCAAGGAGCTGCAGGGCGAACTCAAACGTATTCAGAAACAGACGGGCATCACCTTCGTATATGTCACGCACGATCAGGAGGAAGCGCTGACGCTTTCGGATACCATTGTTGTCATGAACCGCGGCGTGATCCAGCAGATCGGTTCGCCCATCGACATCTATAACGAGCCGCAGAACGCCTTTGTGGCCCACTTTATCGGCGAGAGCAACATCATAGACGGCTACATGATTGAAGACGGGGTAGTGGAGTTTTCCGGGCGCAAGTTCGCCTGCGTAGACAAGGGCTTTGCGCAAAATGAAAATGTAGACGTTGTGATCCGCCCGGAGGATCTGGAAATCACCCAGCCCGCGCAGGGTATGATTACCGGGGTCGTGGAACTGGTCACCTTTATGGGTATGCACTATATCATCACCGTCGACAGCGGCGGTTACAAGTGGCAGATCCGTTCCACGAAGGCGCAGGAGCCGGGCCAGGCGGTTGGACTTTCGGTCGCGCCGGACGGCATCCACGTCATGCGCAAGCTCCAGGACGAGCTGCCGGACCTGATCCAGGAGATACAGGAGGAGGTGGCGGAGGAATGAAGAATAAAGCCTACGCCGCGCCCTATCTCGTTTGGATGGTCCTGTTTATCATCGTGCCGCTCGCGCTCGTGATCGTATTTGCGTTCACGGATACGGCCGGGAACTTCACCTTTGACAATTTCAGCGCGGTGCTCGATCTCGGACGCATATTCCTGCGCTCGTTCTGGCTGGCGCTGCTTTCCTCGGTCATTTGCCTTGTGCTCGGATATCCCGTGGCCTATGCGCTTTCCCGACTGCGCCGGCGCAGGCAGGGACTTGCGCTCATGCTCCTGATCCTGCCGATGTGGATGAACTTTCTGCTGCGAACCTATTCGCTTATCCTGCTGATTGACACGAACGGCCTGATCAACCAGCTCCTGCAGAGCCTGAGCCTGCCCACGATCAAGATTATTAACACACAGTTCGCCGTGCTGATCGGCATGGTGTACAACTATCTGCCCTTTATGATTCTGCCCATATACTCCATCCTCATCAAGATCGAGCGCAATGTGGTGGAAGCGGCCGAGGACCTGGGCGCAAACCCCTTCCAGGTGTTTCGCAAGGTGACGCTGCCGTTGTCCATGCCGGGCGTCATGTCGGGCATAATCATGGTGTTCGTCCCGGCGGTCAGCACCTTTATCATCTCCAAAATGCTCGGCGGCGGCATGTTTATGCTCATTGGCGACTACATTGAAATGCAGTTTCTGGGCAATACCTATAACCCCGGCGTGGGTTCGGCCATTTCGCTGATTCTTATGGTCATCATACTCATTTCCCTGTTCTTCATGCGCGGGCTGGATGAGGAGACAAAGGAGGGGATTTTGGGATGAGCAAGGTATTCCAGCGCGTGATGATGGCGTTTGTTTTCCTGTTCCTGTACGCCCCCATTCTCGTGCTCATCGTCTTTTCCTTTAACAGTTCGAGCAGCCAGACGGCCTTTGCCGGCGTGTCGCTGCGCTGGTACGCGGACCTGTTCCAGGACGCGTCGATCATGAACGCGCTGTACAATACGCTGGTCGTCGCTGTGTTCTCGTCCGTGCTCGCAACCGTGCTCGGCACGCTCGCCGCCGTAGGTATTTTCGGCATGCGCAAATCGGTCCGCACCGCCGTTATGAACGTGACGTACCTGCCCGTGCTCAATCCCGACATCTTGACGGCCATCTCCATGATGCTCGTATTCAGCCTCATGCGTATCCCGTTCGGACTTGTCACCCTCATTATCGCGCACACGACCTTTAATATACCCTATGTGATCCTGTCCGTCATGCCAAAGCTCAGGCAGTTCAACATCAGCACCTACGAGGCGGCGCTGGACCTCGGCGCGCGCCCGTCCTTCGCGCTGCGCAAGGTCGTGCTGCCTGAGATCATGCCGGGGATTATCACGGGGATGCTGCTTTCCTTTACCCTGTCGATCGACGACTTTATTATAAGCTATTTTACAAAGGGCACCGGGGTGCAGACCCTGCCCATCGTCATCTATTCCATGACGCGGCGCAAGGTCACGCCCAAGGTCAACGCTTTGTCCACGCTGCTGTTTGTCGTGGTGCTGGCGCTGCTGATTATCGTAAATCTGCGCCAGTCCCGCGCCGATATCAAAAAACAACAAGGAGAAGAAAGAAGATGAAAAAGTTTACCGCACTGCTTTTGGTTCTGGTTCTTGCCGTCGGCCTGCTGTCTGGCTGCGGGAGCAAGGATGAGCGCGTCGTCTACGTCTACAACTGGGGCGAGTACATGGACGAGAGCCTGAACGACGAGTTTACCGCCAAAACCGGGATCAAGGTCGTTTACGACTACTTTGATACAAACGAGGCCCTCTACGCCCTACTCAAGGGCGGCAGCGCCGAGTACGACGTGATTTTCCCTTCGGACTATATGATCGAGCGGATGATCAACGAGGACATGCTCGCCAAGATCGACTACAGCAAGCTGCCAAATTACGCCAATATTGACGATAAGTTCAAAAACCTGCCGTACGACCCCGAAGGCCAGTACAGCGTCCCCTACCTGTGGGGTATTCTGGGCATTATCTACAACACCACCATGGTCGACGAGCCGGTCGACAGCTGGGACATCCTCTGGGATGAGAAGTACAGCGGCAATATCCTGATGATCGGCAACCAGCGCGACGCGATTGCCGTCGCACTCAAGCGGCTGGGCTTCAGCATGAATACTACGAGCGAGACCGAGCTGCTGGGCGCGGAAAATGAACTTATGAAACAGAAGGAACTGCTGCAGGCCTATGTCATGGACCAGTCCTACAATAAAATGGAGGGGAACTCCGCGGCCCTGTGCCTCTACTATTCGGGCGACGCGCTGGCCATGATGGAGAACAACCCCGATCTCTCTTTCGCTGTGCCGGACGAGGGCAGCAATTACTATATGGACAGTATGTGTATTCCCAAGAACGCAAAGAACGTCGATGAGGCGCACGAGTATATCAATTTTATGCTCGAAGCCGAATCCGGCCTTCGCAACTGCGAAGAGGTGTACGGCAGTACGCCCAACAAGGAGACGTTTAAGCTGCTTGATCCCGATTCGCAGGCCAGCGAGTTCATGTACCCGTCCGACGAGGTGCTGGCTAAGAGCGAGATGTACAGCGCTCTTCCCGAGGAGACCTACAAGCTCTACGACGAGATCTGGAAGAATCTCGGCCAGTAACCCGGATACGACCCTGGCGCACGCCTGCCGAAGCCTTGCGTTTCGGCAGGTTTTTGTTTATAATAACAGGAAATGGGAGATTGGAAGAGGCGGCGCGGACGCAGGGGCAGGATCCTGCCGCCGGGGGAAAACGGATGGTAGGCGCGCGGCCCCACGGTTTGTCCGGGGCGCGCCCATGCGGAGGACCATGCCGGACGCCCTGCCCGGACCTGCCCTGTCCTGCCGGGCCGGACGCATTGTCCCGCGGCGGTAACGCGCTGGGGCGGGCGGGGCCCGCGCCGGGCGGCCAGGACCCGGTATGCGCCGGACCGCGCCCAGGATGAATGGAACGGCGCATTGCGCCGCGTACGGAAACGCGCGGGGGGGGGTAGGGATTTTGCCGGCGTTCCGGCACAAAGGACCAGACGCAGCCGTTTTCCCGCAAAGGGAGCGCGCGTTGCTTTCCGGGCGTATCACAGAACTGCAGCGGCGCATGCCGCGGCCGCATACATAAACCGATGTATTTGCGCATATGCATAAATAGAGCCTGTCCTGCCAGGCAAAAAGGAGTTTTAAAGGAGCGCATACCATGAAAAAACGCGCGTGTACCGCCATCCTTGCCGCGTTCGCCGTTGCGGCGGGGCTGTTGATTCGACCCGCGGCGGCCGCCACAATGCTGGAAGCGGACGAGCTCCGCTGCGATTACGCCTACGCGTTCTGCATTGACACCGGCGACGTGATTATGGACAAAAACGCCCACGAGCGCACGGCGATGGCATCTCTGACCAAAATCATGACGGCTCTTGTCACGGTGGAGACCTGCGCTGACCTCGACGCGGAGATCACCGTGTCCGAACAGGCCATTGCGGCGACGCCCGCGCTGTCCTCGACAGCCGACCTGATTGTCGGCGAACGCATGACGGTGCGGGATATGCTCTACTGCATGATGCTTCCCTCCGGCAACGACGCGGCGAACGTTCTGGCCGAACATTGCGGCGGCAGCATCGAGGCCTTCGTGGAGCTGATGAACCGGCGCGCCGGGGAACTGGGCTGTGAGGATACGCAGTTTCAAAACCCGCACGGCTTTGACGAAGACGGACACTATTCCACGGCGGCGGATATAGCGACCATCCTCTCCGCCGCGCTGAAAAATCCTGAGTTTGAAAAGGTGTTTACCACATTTTCCTATGTGGTGCCCAGGACCAATATGTCCGAGGAACGCGCGCTGCAATCAACCAACCGCATGACCGACTATACGGCGGAGGCCTATTCGCCCAGTATTACAGGCACAAAGACCGGCTTTACCGGCAATGCGGGCTATTGCCTCGCCTGTACCGGACAGGTCGGGGACGGGCCGGCGTTCATCAGCGTCGTGCTCGGCGGGGAGTACCCCGACGGCGCGAGCGTTCCCGACAGCTATCTCGACACCGCGTACCTGCTCGAAACGGCGACGGAACGGTACCGTATCCAGACCCTGCACAGCCAGGGAGATCCGCTCGGAGAACTGGAGGTCGACTGTCTCCGGGGCGGCGACAGCGTCGGCCTGCAGGCGCAGGACGATCTGTCCGTGCTCATAGACAGCGAGCTTGCCGGACGCGGCGTGACCGCTTCGCTTACGCTTGCGAAGCTGGCGCCGCCCTTCTATGAACGGCAGCGGGTGGGTACGGTCGTCTACACCGATGCGGACGGCGCAGTGCTCGCCGAAGGCGGGGTCGTGACGACGGCGGCGGGCGAGTACAGCCACTGGAAGGGGGTTTGGAAGGCGCTTGGAGACATACCGGCCTGGCAGTACGTCTGTATTGTGCTGGGCGCAGCGGTTCTGGCCTTCGTCCTGCTGCTGCTCGTACAGGCGCTGCGGCGCAGGATCAAGCGCTATTACCGGCGCCGCGGGATGCTGCCGCACAGTCCGGCGGCGGGCGCAAAAGGGCCGGAACAGGCGCGCCGCGCAAAGCTTTTGCGACGACGCGGAAAGACGCGTGGCTCGCACGGGAGCGGGAAGCCGGCCAGATCCCGGCGCCCGGCCGGGTCCGCATCCCGGCTGTGGAGCGACCTGAACAGCGGACCCACGACCACCGCGACTTCCGGGGCGGAAGACGCGGCGCGATCACGGGGGGACGCCGGTTTCGGGAACGGGCGCGGGCGTACGGACAGCGCGCCCGCCGGGACGGGATATGCGGCTGGCGGGGCTGCTGGGCGGCGCGTTTCCGCATCCAATCAGACGTCTTCGCAGACCGCACCTTCGCAGACCGCACCTTTGCAGGCCGCACCTTTGCAGGCCGCACCTTCGCAGGCCGCACGGGGCCCAGGCGGAAGGCGGCGGGCTCTTTTACAGGGTGAAACGGCGCCGCAGAACGCTGCGCCTGTACAGACGGAGCGGGGTTCTGAACGTGCGGACGGAGCCGCTGCGGCAAAGACCGGGCGGGGAACGCCGGCGGAGTATGTATGGCGTTCGGCTGCCTACAGGCCGGCTGGTATGCAGACGGAAACGCCGGCGCGGTCCGAGCCGGTTGGGCAAGCGCACGGCGGCGGGCTGCGCCCGGTTAAGTCGGAAACTGGCGTTGAACGGGAAGAGGCCGGCAATCCGGCTTCTGCGTCCGCCGTCATAGCGCCGCGGCCGGACGCTTCGGAAAAGGGTGCAATCCAGCCGGTTTCCGCGCCGACACAGCCTGCGCCGGAGCCGGAAGCCGCTGCCGCGCGGGAACCCGTGACGGAACTGGAAGCCGCTGCCGCGCGGGAATCTGTGACGGAATCGGCAAAAGAACGGGCGGCGCGGCACGGGGACGCGCCGGTGCAGGCGTGGGATACCGAGCTGCTGGTTCCTTTCCTGTTTGACGACGCGTCGGCCGCCTGGCAGGAGCGGGAGCGCAGGAGTATGCGCGCGGCCGTTGCGGAAGGGTACGGAGACGGCGCGTCCGGGACGGCTGTGGCGGACGAACCGCTGCGCCGGGCAATGGACAGCGCGCCGCCTGCGGTGCGCAAACGGCTTGCCGCGCAGTACAGCGGCGCTGTGGAAAACCGGCGGGCGGGGCCGCCGCAGCGCACAGGGACGCAGGCGGAGCCGGAGGCGGAAGGCGGCGTACATCCGGAAGGCGCGCCGACGCGCCGAACCGAAGGCCGGGTGCGGACGGACTATCCGCGCTCCCGGCGCAGGCGCAGAAAATGGTAAGGGCCGTCTTTGTCTGCAGTCTGGCGGCTGTATGTATACAGGCCGATAGACGGTGAAATACCGGGCCGGCGGACGAGTCCGCCGGCCCGGTCCTGTTGACAAAGGAAACAAACCCCGGATTTTGCCGGGAGAAGGAAACGGGCGGCAATTTATGATTTAACACGGTTTTTACGTCTATTTTACCTGTATTTGATTGTTCCCCGGAGGGCGGTGCTGTATAATAGAGGCAGAAAAAACCGGACGCAGCTTTGCTTTCGGTACAATGGAAAGGAAGAGCCGCCATATGTATAAGCTGTTGACACCCGGTCCGCTTACCACGACCGACACGGTAAAAAGGCAGATGATGGTTGATCACTGCACCTGGGACGATGACTACAAGGCCGTTACGCAGTGGATTCGCGGCGAACTGCTACGCGTCGCCGGCGTGGACGCGCGCACATACAGCGCCGTGCTGATGCAGGGAAGCGGAACGTTTGGCGTAGAGGCGGTGCTGACCAGTTCGGTTGGGCAGGCGGACAAGCTGCTGATTGCGGCCAACGGCGCCTACGGGCTTCGCATGGCGGAAATCGCGCAGCGCGCGGGGCTTTGCCATACGGTGTATGAGGAGCGCTACGACAGGGTTCCGCAGGCGCGGCATATTGAAATGCTGCTGCGGGAGGATCCGGCCATTACGCATGTGTCTGTCGTCCACTGCGAGACGACGTCGGGGATTCTGAACGATATTCAGGCTGTCGCCCGTATCGTAAAAGGCGCGGGGAAAACGCTGATTGTGGACGCAATGTCCAGTTTTGGGGGTGTGGAGATCCCGATGGAAGAGCTGGGAATTGATTTTCTGATCAGCTCCGCCAATAAATGCATCCAGGGCGTGCCGGGCTTCTCCTTTATTCTTGCGCGCAGGACCGCGCTGGAGGCGTGCGCCGGAAAGGCCCGGAGCCTGTCGCTGGATTTATACGCACAGTGGAAAGAGATGGAGGCGGACGGGAAATGGCGGTTTACCTCGCCGACGCATACGGTGCTGGCCTTTGCGCAGGCGCTCAGAGAACTGGATGCGGAGGGCGGCGTGCCGGCCAGACAGCGGCGTTATGCGCAGAACAACAGGCTGCTGATTGAGGGAATGCGCGCGCTCGGTTTTCAGACCTATATCGACGGGTGGGTGCAAAGCCCTATTATCACGACGTTTCTCTACCCGTCCGGGGCGTTTTCCTTTGCGGAGATGTACGCGTTTATCAAGGAGCGGGGATATGCCATCTATCCCGGAAAGTTGACGGATGCGGATACGTTCCGCATCGGCAATATCGGGGAGATATACCCGGAGGATATTCGCAGGCTGTTGGAAATCTTCCGGGAATACATGGGCAGAAAGGAGGCGCGGGTATGCGCGGAAAAATAGAAGCTGTGATTTTCGACTGGGCGGGAACGGTTGTCGACTACGGGAGCTTCGCCCCGGTGGAGGCGTTCCGCAGGGCGTTTGCCGAAGCGGGCGTCCAGCCGACGACAGAGGAGATACGCAGACCTATGGGCCTTTCCAAACGGCTGCATGTGCAAAAAATGTTTGAAATGCCCCGCATTGCGGACCAGTGGCTGCAAAGCCGCGGCCGCGCATGGACGGACGCGGACGCGGAAGAGGTCTACCAGCGTAGCGAGACGCTGATTCTGGAGATTTTAAAGGATTATGCCGCGCCGCTTCCACATGTGCTGGAAACGGCGGCGCTGCTGCGGGAGCGCGGGCTGCGCATCGGTTCCACTACGGGATATAATGACGAGATGATGTCCATTGTCGCGCCTGCCGCGGCGCAGGCCGGTTACAGGCCCGATTGCTGGTTTAGTTCCGATTCTACAGGGAAGATCGGACGGCCGTTTCCCTATATGGTGTTCCGCGCGCTGGAAGCGCTTCGGGTTTCGGGCGTAGGGGCGGCTGTTAAGGTCGGAGATACTGTTGCGGATATCCGCGAAGGGCAGAACGCCGGCCTGATTACCGTCGGACTGGTGGAGGGCAGTTCGCTTATGGGACTGTCGCAGGCGGAATACGAAGGGCTTTGTCCGGCGGAGCGGGAGCGGCGTGTCGCCCGCGTGCGCAAGGCCTATGCGGACTGCGGCGCGGACTATGTCATTCTGCATATGGGCCAGCTTCCGGCGCTGCTTGACAAGCTGGAACATAGCGCGCGCGGATTGTAGCGCCCAGCCCTTGCGCGGAAGAGGGCGGCATGAAACCCGTCCTGCGCGGCGGACGGACGGAACGCGCGTAACGACAGGGCATGTCCGCGGTATATGGAAGAACCCGACCCGTCCTGCATGCCGGGGATTCTTGCAGACGGGGCTTTACAGCGTTCCGCTTTGATCTGCGTTTGCGGCGGTTTTGGTCCCTTACGCGCGGCGAATTCCGCAGGCATGTGCAGCCGGCGGCGGTCTTATGAAGGAAAAAACAACGCCGGGCGGGAGCACGCCCGGCGTTGTTTTGTATATGCGGCAATGCGGCGCGGTTTTCCGCCTGGGCGCGAGACGGCGGCGCCGCCCGGCCGTCAGTGCGCCGTCGCGCCGAACCGGGGGGCGGGTGAGGCCGGACGATCCGCGCATATGGCCGGACGCAGATCATAATAACAATATATAAGGAATATAAGGAAACGCCACGCCGCGGCATATGCCGCGGCGTGGCGTTCAGTTCGATACGCAGGTATGCGCAAGACGGCGGTCGATGCGGTGCGGGCGTGCGTCAGGGCCTGACCATGCCCCGCCCGGACGGCTGCGGTTCCCCGCCGCGGCGCAATGGCGCGCGCGTACGTCAGCCGAAGGATTCGTTGTAGTGTGCAATGGCGCGCGCCACGGTCTGTACGGCTTCCTGCCGGCCCATGGCCGCGTCGACCGCCGTCTGCCTGCCCTCAAGGGTTTTGTATACTGAGAAAAAGTGGCGCATTTCGTCAAAGATGTGGGCGGGCAGTTCGCTGATGTCGCGATAAGAGCTGTACGTCGGGTCGCCGAACGGAATGGCGATGATTTTTTCGTCGTTCATATTGTCGTCCACCATGCTGATGACTCCGATGGGGTAACAGCGTACCATTACGAGCGGGTCAATCGCTTCGCTGCAGAGCACGAGCACGTCGAGCGGGTCTTTGTCATCGGCATAAGTGCGCGGAATAAATCCGTAGTTGGCGGGGTAGTGCGTGGAGGTATAGAGCACGCGGTCGAGCACGAGCAGGCCGGTCTCCTTATCGAGCTCGTACTTGCGCTTGCTGCCTTTTTTAATCTCGATTATGGCGATAAAGTCCTCGGGCTGAATTCGATCCGGGGAGATACTGTGCCAGATGTTTTGCATGTTTATTCCTCTTTCGTTCGATTTTTCTGCTTTTATTCTACTATAAACGACGCCGCAACGCAACAGGCGCCGCGCGGGTTGTTTTTGTGCCGGCGCGCGAAAATAAGTATTGAACCGGGAGGCTGGGAATATACTGCCAATATAGGGGTGCTGCCGCGCGCCTGCATGTGCGGGAAAGCCGTGCTTGTACAGGCGAAAACGAGGGCGAAGCGGCGGGCGCGGCCGACGGTGCGCTGCGTATGGAGGGATTCCGGACATGGGGGAAAGGCGCAAGGGCTGGGCGCTGCGGTCCGCGCGGCGTTGACCGCGCGCGGGGTTACTGGCGGCGGCGTGGAAATGATGCAGGGCGTGCGCGCGGCGGGAAGAGACGGCTGCGCGGGCGGCAGAAACAGAACTGAAGCGCGGGCGGCGGGAACGCTGCTGCGGCGCAGTTACAGGCGAAAAACGAGGGCGAAGCGGCGGGCGCGGGCGCGTACAGGCGGGATCGCGGCGCAGGCACACACAAAACGGGCGGCGGGCATATACTGCAATAGAAGCGAGTGAAAGGAATGGATGGCGATGTGCGGACGGGGAAGGGGCAAAGGCGTATTATTCGGCGTGGGTATGCTGCTGATCGGTATGGCTGCGGGCGTGCTTATCGCCATGGTTATCCCTTACAGCGTAATCGTATTCCTGCTCGCCTTCATCCTACTCATTTTGGGATTCTTGCTTGTAAAGTAACGGGAGGAAGCAGTATGAAAGTAGTCGTCGTAAGACCGCCGAGGTTCGTAAGCGGGTTTCTCCGGACCATTTTCAAGATCGGCCGCGGGAAATAGGCAAAAAGCCAGCAATACATAAGAGCAAACCGGGTGCGGCGCGTTATGCGCCGGCCCGTTTGCTTTTTTCGCCAAACTTGCATAAAACGCCGCTGAAAACAATATATATGTGCTGTACCGGTAAACGTTTAATGGATAGATAAAACAGTGAATGAGGTGTTTTCATGGATATGTCACGCAGGGCGGTCAGGGTATGTGAAAAGGTGTTTGAAGCGTGCAGCGAATGTATCAAAGAGCTGGAGGTTGTAATTCCGGACTATTACCCGGAGGTTATGAAAATCGTCCGTACTGAGGCGATTCCGATGGTGCGACAGAACCGGATCAGCGCAGGCAAGCTCTCGGTAGAGGGAAACCTGCTCTTTGTTCTGCTCTACCAGTCGGGCGACGGCAAGGGGCTGTGCAGCTATACCTGCCAGACCGATTTTACGCATATATTTGAACTGCCGTCCGAACTGCAGGGCAACGTACGCTCCCACGCCAAGACGGAATATGTGAGCTGCAAACTGCTCTCCAGCCGCAAAGGGATTCTCAAGGCGGTGCTGGGCGTATATACCAGCATTACTGCCGAACGTCAGATCAGCCTGCCCGCGGCCGAGGGCGAGGACATTCTGCTGCTCACAAAGCCGGTGCGCGCCTCTGAAATAGTCGGGTTCGGCGAGAAGTTCTTCAAAATTGCCGAGACGGGCGAACTGGACGCAGGGCAGGGAATGGTCGGCGCGCCGCTGCGCACAGACGCGTTCGCCATGTTCAGGGAACAGAAGATCATCAACAACAAAGTCATCGCCAAAGGCGAGCTGAACGTACGCACCCTGTACGTGACCGACGACGACCGGATCGACAGCGCCGCGTTCGTGTTCCCCTTCTCACAGATTGTGGACGTGGACGGCGTGGACGACGGCTGCGATTGCAGCATAAAGTTCGGACTGTGCGATATGAACGTCAACCTGACCGAGTCCGTGGACGGGAGCAGGAGCGTATTTGAATACGACTTTACCCTTTCGGCCAACGCCGTGGCCATGCGTACAGCCGAGACGGAACTGATCTGCGATGCGTTTAATACAGGCTATGAAATGACGACCGAGCTCAAAACCGCGACGTTCGAACAGTATTCCGGCACTGTGCGCGGCACGGCCACCATTAAGCAGCGCGTGGCGATTTCAGAAGGGATCACCGACGTGTGCGACGTGACCGGCGCCGTCCGCATCGATACGAGCGAGACGGTGGGCGCCGTCGTCAAGCTCAGCGGCGGTATTGACTTGAAGATTCTGTGCCTTGATGGGGAGGCGGAGATGATCAGCGTGGATAAGTCGGTCTCCTTTGACGCCGAGTTTCCCGTAACGGCGGGCGCGAACATGCGCTACGAACCCGAGGCAACCATTCAGTCTGTAACTGCGGAGCCTGTCGGCGAGAACGAACTGGAGCTCAAAATCCAGCTGTATGCGGAAATCGGCGTATATATGAGCAGCCGGGAGGAATATCTGAGCGATATGCATATCGACGAGAGCCGCGCCAAGACCACAAGCGGCCTGCCGGTCGTATCCGTCTACTTCGCGACGGCGGGCGAGCCGGTCTGGGACATCGCCAAGCGCTATAACGTCAGCCCCGCGCGCATCCGCGAACTCAACGGCGTGGACGGAAACGCCATTACCGAGACCAAGCGTCTGCTGCTGCCCCGCCGCTGCCGCTGATAAAAAGATACCGGCCGCGTTTCCGCGACAGCGGTACGCGGCCGGCCCGCCATAGACCGCCAGCCGGATACGGGGCGGGACGCATGCGGCCGGAGGACAAGGACCCTGTCCTCCGGCCTTTGCGCTGCGGTTCAGGGCTGCGGATGCGCGACGAAATACAGCAGCGCCTTTGTCCGGTTTTGCAGGCTCAGGACGCGCTGCTGGACGCCGTCGTCGTATTCCCAGAGCTGCCTGCGCGCGCAGGTCGGGAATTCCGATGCAATGTCCGCAGCGTAAAAGCTGCCGTCGCGCGGGCGCCAGACGTCTGTGACCGTCGTTTGGCCGTCCGCCGTCCGGATGGTGACGGCGGCTGGCATGGAGACGCCGCTTTCCGCCGTAGTGTTCCCGCTGCGCAGAGCCGAGGCGCGGAAGGTCTCGGTGCATTCCCACAGGTATATTTTCTTTGTGTGCGCGTCCGTCTGCTCGCAGAGCAGGATTTTTATGCTGGAAAAGCTCTTTTCATCGCCGTAGCGAAGCGTCATTTCCTCCGACAGGTATGCCTCTATCGCGTCCAGCTCGGCTTGCGTGACGCTGTCTATATTGCCGGGCTGTAAAAACCATGTGCCGATTTCGCAGTCGCTGCGGCTGTATTCGCTTTGGTACTGGATAACCTTGTAGCCCAGACCGTAATACATGGTGTAGCCCGAGACGGACGCGCCGTCGCTGTCCAGCACCACTTCTTCGCGCAGCGGCGCGAACAGCGGCGGTTTGTTGACGCGGGCGCGGGAGTAGTCGACGGCGAAGAGGACGGCCCAGACGAACAGGACCGCGCCGAACACGGCGATAAGGATGTTTCTACGCCGTATTTTGCGCGCGACCGCGCGCAGCTCCATTGTTTCCGGCGCAGCCGTGCGCGGCGCGCGGGCGACCGTATCGCCTTCAACGCGGGCGCGGTAGTCCCGGCAGGCGGGACACGCCGCCAAATGCGCCGACACGGCGCGCGCGCCGCTTTCGCTGAGCGCGCCGTCCTCATAAAGCGGCAACAGGTCGCGGATAATATCGCAGTCCATGTGCATGGTTTTCTCCTTCCCGCCCGTTTTAAGGCAGTTGTTCAAGCTTTTTCTGCAGCGCTACGCGCGCTCTGTGGTATATCACTTTGGCGGAGTTTTCCGAAATATGAAGCGCGGCGGCGATCTGCGCGAAGGACAGCCCGGAAAACAGCCGCAGCACGACGACGTCCCGCTGCTTCGGTTTCATGCGGCCGATCTCCGCCAGCGCCGCGCGATAAAGACTTTCCCTTTCAAATACGGCGTGCGGGTCCGCCTGTGCGTCCGCTTCGCCTGCGCGAAGCGCCGCGCGCTGGCGGGTCCGGGCTTTCCGCAGCTGTTTATAAAAAGTGTGTTTCATAATCTGGCAAAGCCAGGTGCGCACGTCGCAGTCGCCCCGAAAACGGGGGAGAGCGACAAAGGCGCGGTAAAAGGACTCCTGCGTCAGCTCCTCCGCCGCGTCCGGGTCAAAGCCGGTCAGCCGGAGCGCAAAGCCGTATACATAGTCTCTGTGCGCGCGGTATATGGATTCAAATACCTTCTGCGCCATGATTGGCCTCCTTTACGGCGGTCTCTGTAAAGTTTGTACCCATTCTGCAAAAAAGGTTACAAAAAAGGCTGCCTGCGGGGGGAGTTGCAGGCAGCGTTACGAGGCACGGCTCCGCAAAACAGAGCCGTATCTCTGTATATAGAATGGCGGCAAAGCCGCCGCTGGGGGCTATATGCGCCGGCGCGGCCGCCGGCCGGTCCGGAATCATGTGGGCGCAGGGCGGGTTTCAACCCGGCTTTGACCGTGCGGCACGGTCCCGGCCGCTCGGCCGGATCGCTTTTTTTCTCCGCGCAGGGGCCGGGGCCTGCGAAAGCATGTGTGTTTCCGGGCGGCTCAGCGGTGCATGGCGCTGTAGACCTCGCCGCTTTCTGCTTCGCCGCGCGCGTTCAGGAGCTGTTCGACCGTCACAAAGGTATAGCCGTCCTCCTTGAGCGCCTGTATGGCCTTGTGCGCGCCTTCGACGCTGGTCTGGTAAATGTCGTGCAGAAGCACGATGTCTCCATCCTCCACGGCGGAGAGGATGTTTTCGCAGACGGTGTCCGCGTCGCGGTATTTCCAGTCCTCCGGGTCGACCGACCACATGACGACCGGCATGTTTGCATCGGCTTTCACGGCGTCGTTATAGGAACCATAGGGCGGGCGCAATGCGGTGGGCGGCGCGCCGGTCGCGGCTTCGATCGCCTCGTTTGCTCGGTCGATTTCACTGCGGCGCTCCTCGTCGGTCAGCTTTGTCAGCAATTTGTGGCCGTAAGTATGGGTGCCGATCTGGTGCCCCTCGTCCTTTGCGCGCCGGACAAGCTCCGGGTAGTACTGCGCCCGGGAGCCGAGCACGAAAAACGTTGCGTGCACCTGTTCCTCTTTCAGTATGTCGAGCAGCTGCGATGTGGTTTCAGGGTTCGGCCCGTCGTCAAAGGTCAGGGCGACGAGCTTCTTATCGGCAAGGCCGGTATCCGTCAATACCTTGTAGGGGTCGTCCCCCGGCAGCGAGGGCGGGACCGCGGGTTTCTCCGGGACGGGGGGCTCGGTCTCTTCCGCGTCCGCCCGGGTCCGGAACGGGTCTGCTAGCACGTCGTTCAGCGCCGAAAGCGGGATGCTGACCGATTCGGTGGGGCCTGCCGTACCGTCCGTCCGCCGGGTGGGGAAGAACAGGCGCAGGTTTTGCCCGTCGAGCACAAAGTAGCGGAAGTTCTCCGGCGCGGGCTCGAGCTGCGCGTCCAGCTGCATGTGCCCCGGCTGTATCGCGGCGCTGTCCTGCAGCGCGGCTGCGGCTTTTGCCGAAAGGGTCTGGAGATAGTCCTCGCTGCCAAACAGGTCCTGCAGTTCATACCGGACGTCGGAGTCAAGGTTGAACGTCATGGTGCGCAGAGATCCGGCCGCGCCGCCGTCGGCCGCGGTATAGGTATATGTGTTGAATTTAAAGCTTATGATCTCCGGACTGTAGCGGTACACGTCGAACGAGACGTTGAGCTCGTTGTACCGGTTCGCGCTGCTCTGTTCGACTTTGTTCCGAAAGGCGGCCAGCGTATCGTCTATATAACGCAGTACCTGCACGTCGACGGGGTTGCGTCCCGTTTTCGGATAGTGTACTGCAATGGACGCGTTTTCCCCGTACTCAATATACGATTCGATCTCCACGCCGTCCAGCTCTTCCGATTTTTTTGGCGTCCGGCTCACGCCCAGCCAGAACAGGAGCAGGACGGTGCCGCCTGCGGCAAGCGCGATCAGACATATGCAAAGGATCGCTCTGCTTAGCGTGCGCTCCCTGTGCCTGTTCTCCATATCCGGCTCCTCCTGTCTGTTTTATATGAATCCACGTCCGGGCGGACGGAAATGCATGCTTTATATATGCAATATATACTAATTTTGTTAAAATTACATATAGTTTTGCGCCGCCCGTATAGATTGACATAATTAATATGCTTGTCTATTAGTATTATAAAGCAAATAAAAATAAAATCAACCATAAAATGGAGTTCTTCAAAATTATTTAAAGTTTACATAATTACCATATGCGGGGTGCAAAAAACCGCCGGGGAAAAACCGGCGGTTTCACTTTGCGTTCAGTCGGCTACATAGGGAAGCAGCGCAACCTGGCGCGCACGCTTGATGGCCTCCGTGAGAGCCCGCTGGTGCTTGGCGCAGGTGCCGGTCGCACGCTTGGGCAGGATTTTGGCACGGTCGGACATGTACTTGCGCAGTTTCGCAATGTCCTTGTAGTCGATATATTCCACTTTATCGACACAGAAAGCGCATACTTTCCTTCTCTTTCTGTTGCCGCGCGGTCTTTCTCTCTCCATGAAAAACGCCTCCTTTTTTCAAGAATCTTTCCATTAGAACGGCAGCTCGTCGTCTCCCGTCATCTCCTCAAAGTCCGAGGGCGAGCCGGCTGTAAAAGCGGGGGGCTGGGCTGCCATGCCGTCATTGCGCGGCTGGCTGTCTCTGCGCGGTTCGGCGAATTGCACGTCGTCCGCGACGACCTCCGCGCTGCGGCGGTTGTTGCCGTCCCGGTCCTTCCAGGAGCGGATCTGCAGCGTGCCGCTGACAAAGGCCGCCATGCCCTTGGTGAAGTACTTGGCGGCGAATTCCGCATTGTTTCGCCAGCACACAATGTCGATAAAGTCGGCCTGCTGCTGGGCGTTCTGGCTGTAACGGCGGTTGACGGCGAGGGTAAAGCTGGCGACGGGAATGTCGTTCGGGGTCCTTCTCAGCTCGGGATCGGCGGTGAGTCTGCCGATCAGCAGTACTTTGTTCAGGTTGGCCAAATCGATTCCCTCCCTATCTGCGTGTGACAAGGCAGCGCAGGATCCCGTCGGTAATGCCCATCACGCGATGGAGCTCGGCGGGAAACGCGGCGTCGGCCTTGAAATGCATCAGTACATAGTACCCTTCGTTCTTGTGGTCGATCTCATAGGCGAGGCGGCGTTTGCCCCACTCGTCCACGCTCTCAAGTTCGCCCTGTTCCTCTGTGACCAGGTTCTTGAACTTTTCCACGAGCGCCTGTATGGACGCTTCGTCGAGGCCCGCGTCGATGATGTACATGCACTCGTAGCTGTTGCGCGTCTTTTCCATGGTTTGCACCTCCTTTTGGACATTTGGCCCCCATTCAATGCGAACAGGGGCAAGGATAGCTGTTCCTGGACAGCATTACTATTATATACAATTTTTTGCGTTTGTCAAGAAAATTCAAAGCTTTGCGGCGAATTCGCGGACAAAGGCGCGAAACTGTTCCCCGATTTCCGGGTGCGCGGCCGCCTGCTCGACATAGGCGCGCGCCACGTCGAACTTGTTGCCCATGTCATACCGTTCGCCGATGAAGTCCACGCCGGTCATGCCCGCGGCGCGCGCGAGCGTCTTCATCGCGTCGGTAATCTGGATTTCGCCGCCCGCGCCCGCCGGGGTGTTTTCGATAATGCCGTAGATCTCGGGCGGGAGCACCAGCCTGCCCAGAATGGAAAAGAGGGAGAACTCTTCGCCGGGGGCTGGTTTTTCGTTCATGTCGGTGACTTTGTAGTTCCGATCCTCCAGGCGTTCCACACGCAGCGAGCTGTAGCTGGAAATCCGCTCTTTTGCCACTTCGTTCATGCCCACGACGCCCAGCCCGTACTTCTCATACGCCCGCATCAGCTGCAATGTAGCCGGCGGTTGGCCGACGATCACGTCGTCGCCGTAGAGCACGGCGAAGGGTTCGGTGCCGGTGAAGGGACGGGCGAGATGTATGGCGGCGCCTGTGCCGCGCATTTCGGGCTGACGAATAAAAAATATGTTCGCAAGACCCGCAATGCCGAGAATCTGCTCCAACTGTTTGGCCTTGCCGCCCTTTTCAAGCTTTGTCTCCAGCTCCGGGCAGCGGTCAAAATGGCTCTCGATCAGCTCCTTGCCGCGCGAGACGATGATGAGCACGTCCTCAATCCCGCTGGCCGCGGCTTCTTCTACCAGAAACTGAATGGACGGCTTGTCGACGATGGGTACGAATTCCTTGGGCAGGGCCTTTGTCAGCGGGAGCATGCGCGTCCCGTATCCCGCCGCCGGAATAACCGCTTTCTTTACTTGCATAGGGCACCTCCATCATTGAATGGCCGCGGGCGCGGCCGTATTTCAAAGCAGGCGTTTTCCCAGCCCGCTGCCGTCCAGATACAAAAGCAGGGGCAGGCCCGCCACATAGCACACGAGTAACTGAGGCAGCGCGACGGCCAGTGCGTTCGCGCCGTAGGACGGCCAGAAAGCCGCGCCGCCGCTGCCGGACGCCGCGATCACCGCGCCGATTACGGCCGCGTTGACGAGCACCGAGGGCAAGGGCGCCAAAAACTTCCACAGACCTTTTTTGGGCATGAAATATGTAATGACGGCGGCGACGCCTGTCGCCAGCGCGCCGAACACGACGTCCGTAATCCCAAAAGGGGACCAGAGATTGGCAACCGCACAGCCCACCGTCAGCCCGCATACGGCGGCGGGACTGAAATAGGCCAGCACCGTCAGCGCCTCGGACAGCCGCAGCTGCAGCGACCCGAAGGCAAGCGGTGCAAGAGCCAGGGTCAGAACCGCGTAGGCGGCGGCGATGATGGCCGCGCGCACAATGAATTTTGTTTTCTTTGTAGGCATGGCAGGCTCCTGTGCTTTGGGAAGCCGGTCCGCGCACAGGGGGATATTGCAGACCGGCTGTTTTTTATACAAGAAGTATATTTTGAGTCGATTGCGCCGATTGGTATACAAGAAAGGCGCGGACCGCCCGGCCGCGCAACGGGAGGGGACGGCGCATCCGCACAGACGGCGCCGCCATTCACGCCGGCTTGGATTACGTCCGGGTGCAGGGGGGATATCCGGCGCGTTTATGTACGGGCGTTCGGGCGGGCTGCGCCGGAGGATATCGGCGGCGAATCCGGCCGGGGCGGCCGCGCAGCGGGCCAGGGAAGCGTGCCGCTGTCGCCGCCGGCAGGCAAACCGGCAGCTGTTTTCGACAGGGCGTTTCGGCCTGTGCCATGGGAAAAAGTTATCCGCAAATACTCCGAACAGGGCATATCCGCCGGCGAACTCCGCAGGCCCGGCAGCCGGGCAGGGAGTGCATTTCCCGCAAACGGCGGCGCGGCATTGCGGCCGGTATGGGGCGGCGTTTCCGGTACGGCGTTACGGGTGCGCCCAAAAGCACGGGCCGGTCCGGTGCGCAGGCGGAACCGGCGACCAGCCGGCGCGCGCTTCCGTGCGGTATTCTGCAAACGCCGGTCCATTGCCGGCGCGTTCCCTTCCTGCGCCGCGCTATCCGCGTATAAGCAGGGAACGGCCCGTCATTTCCGCAGGTTTTTCAAGACCCAGCAAATCGAGCATGGTGGGCGCGATGTCCGCCAGAATCCCGCCTTCGCGCAGCGACGCGGGCAAGTCCGCGCACAGCAACAGGGGGACGGGATTGGTCGTGTGCGCCGTGAAGGGCGCGCCGTCCGCGTCGAACATGCAGTCGGCGTTGCCGTGGTCGGCGGTGAGCAGGACTGCGCCTCCGGCGTCCCGGACCGCGTCCACAACGGCGCCGACGCAGGCGTCCACCGCTTCGACGGCCTGTACCGCCGCGCGGGCCACGCCGGTGTGCCCGACCATGTCGCAGTTGGCGTAGTTGAGCACGATCACGTCGTATTTCCCGCTCTTGATGCGCCGGACGACTTCATCCGTCACGTCATAGGCGCTCATTTCAGGCTTGAGGTCGTAGGTCGCGACCTTCGGCGAGGGGATGAGCGCGCGGTCCTCGCCCGGATAGGGCTGTTCGCGCCCGCCGTTGAAGAAGAACGTAACGTGCGCGTACTTCTCGGTCTCGGCGATGCGCAGCTGGGTCAGCCCCCTGTCGGACAGGTACTGGCCGAGCGTGTTGCTGAGGCTCTGGGGCAGGTAGGCGACCGACACGCCCGGCATGGTCGCGTCGTACTGGGTCATGCAGACGTAATGCACCGGGATGTATTCGCGGCCGAAAGCCGAAAAGTCCGGGTCGGCAATGGCTCGCGTCAGCTCCCGCGCCCGGTCGGGCCGGAAGTTGAAGAATACAAAGCTGTCGCCCTTTTGCAGCGGCGCGCCGCCGCGGACAACCACGGGCAGCACGAATTCGTCGGTGACGCCGGCGGCATAGCTGCGTTCCACGGCCTCAGGCGCGCTGTCCGCCTGCGCGCCGATCCCGCGCACGATGGCGTCATACGCCTTTTCAACCCGGTCCCAGCGGTTGTCGCGGTCCATGGCGTAGTAGCGGCCGCACACGCTTGCGATCCGGCCCACGCCGATTTCGCCGATTTTTTCTTCCAGAGCGCGCACGTATCCCGCGCCGCTGTCGGGCGGCACGTCCCTGCCGTCGAGCAGCGCGTGCACATACACGTCGCGCACGCCGAAGCGTTTCGCCATCTCCAGAAGCGCGTACAGGTGCGTGTTGTGGCTGTGCACGCCGCCGTCGGAGACCAGGCCGCACAGGTGCAGCGCGCATCCGTCCGCCGCGCTGCTGCGCATGGCGGCGGACAGCGCCGCATTCTCATAGAACGAGCCGTCCCGTATGGCGCGGGTAATGCGGGTCAGCTCCTGGTAGACCACGCGGCCCGCGCCGATATTGGTGTGGCCCACCTCGCTGTTGCCCATCTGCCCGTCGGGCAGGCCCACATCCTCCCCGGACGCGCCGATCAGCGTGTGCGGGCAGGTTTTGAACAGCCTGTCAAGGTTGGGCTTTTTCGCCATATATACGGCGTTTTGCGGCCCGTCTTCGCCCTTGCCGAAGCCGTCGAGTATCATCAATAGCAGTGGTTTCATGTGCGCTCCTATTTTGAGGCGACGCGCACGATGGTGGCGAAGTCCTGTGCTTTGAGGGACGCGCCGCCGATCAGTCCGCCGTCGACATGGTATTTTGCAAGCAGCTCGCCGGCGTTTGCCGCGTTCATGGAGCCGCCGTACTGGATGGTGACCGCTTCGGCCGCATCCGGCGTGTACAGGCCCGCGACGACGCCGCGGATCATTCCGCACACTTCGTCGGCCTGTGCGGCCGTCGCCGTCCGGCCGGTGCCGATGGCCCAGATGGGTTCGTAGGCGATGATGCAGGCGCGCGCCTGGCCTTCGCTCAGCCCCTGAAGCGCCGCTTTCGTCTGCGACGAGACGACGTTCTCCGTCACGCCGCGCTCGCGCTCGTCAAGCGATTCGCCCACGCAGACGATGGGGGTCAGCCCCGCCGCGAGGGCGGCTTTGATTTTGAGGTTCACCGTCTCGTCGGTCTCGGCAAAGTACTGGCGGCGTTCGCTGTGGCCGATGACCACGTACTGCGCGCCCGATTCGGTCAGCATGGCCGCCGAGATTTCGCCGGTATAGGCGCCGCTTTCGGCAAAGTGCAGGTTCTGCGCGCCCACTTTGATATTGGTATCCTTTGTAAGCGCCGCCGCCGTCTGCAGATCGACGAAGGGCACGAGCACGACGACTTCGCAGTCCGCGCCGGCCACAAGCGGCTTGAGCTGCGTCAGCAGTTCCGCCGCGGCCTTCGGGCCGTTGTTCATTTTCCAGTTCCCGGCGATGACGGCGCGCCGTTTCGCTTTATTCATAAGTCCCTTTCCCCTTTGTTCAGTCTTTGTCCGCAAGGCAGGCGATGGCGGGCAGTTCAATGCCTTCGAGAAATTCGAGCGACGCGCCGCCGCCGGTGGAGATGTGCGTCATCTTGTCGGCGTAGCCGAGCTGTTCCACGGCCGCCGCGCTGTCGCCGCCGCCGATGATGGAGACGGCGCCCGACTCGCCGACCGCTTTTGCGATCGCCTTGGTGCCCACGGCAAAGTTCGGGAATTCAAACACGCCCATGGGCCCGTTCCAGACCACGGTGCCCGCGCCCTTGATATTTTCAGAGAACAGTTCGATGGTTTTGGGCCCGATGTCCATGCCCTCCCAGCCGTCGGGAATGGTTCCGGCCTGCACGGTCTGGCTGTTGCAGTCGTTGCTGAACGCGTCGCCGACGACATTGTCGAGCGGGAGCAGGAATTTTACGCCGCGGCTCTCGGCTTTCTTCATCATGTCAAGCGCAAGGTCGAGCTTGTCGTCCTCGCAGATGGAGTTCCCGATGCTGCCGCCCAGCGCTTTCTGGAAGGTATAGGCCATGCCGCCGCCGATAATAAGCGCGTCGACCTTGTCGATCAGGTTGTTGATCACGCCGATTTTATCCGATACCTTCGCGCCGCCCAGGATGGCCACAAAGGGACGCGCGGGGTTGTCCAGCGCGCCGCCCATGACGTCGATCTCCTTCTGAAGCAGATAGCCGCAGACGGCGGGCAGGTATTTGGTTACGCCGGCGGTGGAGGCGTGGGCGCGGTGGCTGGTGCCGAACGCGTCGTTGACATACACTTCGGCAAAAGACGCGAGCGCTTTTGCAAATCCGTCGTCGTTCTTCTCCTCCTCCTTGTGAAAGCGCAGGTTTTCAAGCAGCATGCACTGCCCGTCCTGCAGCTTTGCGGCGAGGGCTTTGGCGCTGTCGCCGATCACGTCGTCGGCAATGGGTACGTCCATGCCCAGAAGCTCCGACAGGCGCTTCGCCACCGGCTTTAAAGAGTATTTCATATTGAACTCGCCCTTGGGTCGGCCCAGATGCGAGCACAGGATAAGCTTCGCTCCCTGGCCCAGCAGATATTTGATCGTGGGCAGCGATTCCACGATCCGCTTGTCGTCGGTGATGTTGCCATCCCCATCCAGGGGCACGTTGAAGTCGCAGCGGGCGAGAACTTTTTTGCCCTTTACGTCGATATCCTCAATCGATTTCTTATTGAGTGCCATACAATCACCTCTTCTTTTGTTTTTCAAGGATTATTGTATCCGGATTTTTCCTTTTTTTCAAGGGAATCGGCTCCTATTTTCCAAAAAAAGAGGTTTGGCCCTAAAAAGACTTGAATTGTGGAAAACATATTGACACTTCCCGGACGCTTTGTGCTATAATAGGCGTGTGTCTAGCAGAATATTCCATATGCGTAAAAGGAGGACATGTAATGTTTGAAACGACGCGCCTTTTTTCCGACGCGTATATGCGCGAAGAAGAGGGCGGCATCACCTTCGTATACCGGGGCGGTATGGTCAGTTATGTCGAGGCCCTGCGCGGCGGCAGCCTGCACGCGCTCGACTGGAACGGCGCCGGCTTTTCGCCGCACAGCACCACCATTCCGGAGATACCGCAGGTCCGCCTGAACGACTACATGGACCGCTCGTTTGCATTCAACCTTGTGATCGACGGTCAGCGGCTGCACTCGCACTGGAGCTGCGATGGGTTCGATGTGGAAGAGTGCGGCGGCGGGATTGTGACCACCCTCAAGCTTGTACACGACGTGCGCCCGGTCATGGTCCGCGTGAAAACGCAGCTCGACGGCACAAGCGTTCTGACCCGCTGGCTGGAGATCACCAACGCGGGCGAGCGGGACGCGGCCATTTCGGAGATTTCCGTCATGTCCGGCGCGCTCGGCACCACGCCGCGCTGGCGCAACCATCTGCGCGCGGACAGCGCCCTGTGGCGGCTCGGTTACATGGAAGACCACCGCTGGGGCTATGAGGGCGACTTCCGCTGGCACGACGTGCGCGCAGGCGGCCAGTATATCGGCTCCCGCTACGGCAGAGAGCGGTACCGGCACCCGATGTTCCTGCTCGAAAACCGGGCCACGGGCGAAACCTTTATCGGCCAGTTCGGCTATTCGGGCGGCTACAGGTTTGATTTCGACCTCGACGACTGCGGCGACAACGCGCATATGTGCTTTGCGGCGAGCGTCGCGGGCTATGCGCCCATCCGCGTGCTTGCCCCCGGAGAAACGACGGTGACGCCGGCGCTGCATATCGGGCTGCTCTACGGCGGGCTGGACCCGGCCGTCAACGAGATGAACCGGCACATACGCCACAGCGTCATGATCCACGGCCGCGGCGACGTGCGCATTGCGCCGATGGAGACGGGTATCGGCCCGGAAATGGACATGGGCACAAAGGAAATCCTGTCCCAGATCGACGCGGCGGCAGCCAGGGGCTCGGACGTTTTCTTCCTGGACGCGTCCTGGTACTGCCCGCCTGACAAGACGGAAAACGACTGGCTGTACTATGTCGGCGACTGGTTCCCGAAGACCGAGCGGTATGACATGAGCATGGCCGAGATCCGCGACTACTGCAAGAAAAAGGGACTGAAATTCGGGCTCTGGATGGAACCCGAGCGCCTGGGCCGGGATTCCCAGATTCTCAAGGAGCACCCGGAATACTGCACCTATGGCTACGACGACCAGATCAAGGGCGGCGTCGGCGGGGGCGGCGGCATGCTCGACCTGAGCAAGGAAGAGGCCGCGGCCTGGCTCGAAGCGCAGCTGATAAAGTTTGTGGACCATTACGGGCTGGATATGCTGCGCATCGATTACAATGTGGGCAACTGGTGCTCGCGCGCCTATGTCCCGCGCGGCGAGTACATGGAGAACAGCGAGTACCGGTACTATGAAAACTGGTACAGGATTATGGACACCCTGAGAACGACCTATCCCAAGCTCATTGTGGAAAACTGCGCGTCCGGCGGCGGACGCACCGACCTCGGTATGCTCGCCCGCGTCTCGCACAGCTGGGTTACCGACTGGCAGCTCGCGCCGCGTTCGTTCATGATCACAAACGGCATGACCATGTGCATGCCGCCGGAATACCTCGACAGGCTCACCGGCGGACAGAACAACCACACCGTCGCCGAGTTTGACTTCCAGATGCGCCAGCTTCTGTTCGGCCGGCCCTCGGTCGGGCTGCTGAATCCCGACCTCATCTGCAGAGAAAACCCGCTGCAGAAGGAACGCGCGACGCACTTTATCGAGCTGTACAACGATGTGGTGCGGCCCATGCACGCCACCGGCAGCCGCATTTACCACCACACGCCCGATCTCGGCGGCAACGACCCGCAGGGGACCGGGATACTGGAACTGACCTCGTCCGACGGCGGCAGCGCCATACTCGGCGTGTTCCGCCTGTCCGACCCCGACGAGGCGCAGACGACGGTGCTGTTCCGCGGCCTGGATATTTCAAAGCGCTACCGCCTGACCATGGACAACAGCGGCGCGTCCGCCGTCATCAGCGGCTACAAGCTCATGAACAAGGGCGTGACCGTCAATCTGCCCGGCGCGCTGACAAGCGAGCTGCTGATCGCCGTGGAGGAGGACTGACGCGCCCATGCGGGGCGCGCGGGCTGATTTTGTAAAAGCCGCGCGGGCGCGCGGGTATATAGTATATAAACATTGCAAGGAGGAATGCTTTATGGCACAGATGTATCCGCTTGGCGTACGCACCGACGGTTCGTACTATACGAGAATCGAATGGGCGAGCCATACTGAAACCGACCCCATGCTCTGGGTCCTCAACGTAATCGACGACGATGTGGAGCGTAACGGCGGCACCTGGGGCGCCAACACCTTCGGTCCCGCAAACGTCGTGCTCAGCTTTTTCGGCGAGGCGCAGACCATGTCCAGGATCCGCATTTTCCGCAACGTGGGCATTACGGCGAGCGTCCTTGAAGAGCTGGCGAGGCAGATCAATATCTATGTCAGCGACACCGACGAGCCCCGCAGGCTGCGCACGAAAGAGGACAAGATCGACGACGTGCCCTGGACGCTTGTGAAGGAAGCGCCCATTGAAAAGGCCGAGGGCTGGGTGGACGTCGAGCTCGACGCGCCGGTTACGGCAAAGTATGTCCGCTTCGAGCTTGTCGGCAACCGCTCCGATGAGATCGACTGGACGGAGGTTTCGGAACTCAAGATATTCCCCTGAGCATACTAAGAGGGAACGGCTGCGCGCCGTTCCCTCTTTTGTTATCCGGTACGGCGCAGGATGGGGATGCGGTAACCAGAATGATGCGGCGCGAAAAAAAGCTGCTTGAAAGGGCCGCGCAGGCACGATATGTCCCGGCTCGGATCTGCGGCGGGCAGGAGTCGGTGGCGCGCATACACGGCTTGACCGCCGCGGCGCCGCCGTCCGGCATGGATCAAGGCGGGAGTTTTAGCCGTCCAATATGCACGCGGCGCGGTGCCGGACTGCGCGGGGCATGACCAAGCGCGTTGGAAGGGGCCGGACTGCATGAGGGCGCGGCCAAACGCATGGTGCGGTGCCGGTCTGAAGCAAAGCAATATGCGCCGCAAGGGGGGGGCCGGGCGCGGACCGCCGGGTACGGGATAGGGACGCAGTGCAAAGGGATGTTTTGCGCGCGGCGTGGATATATGCTGCGGCAGGGGCCGGAGCAGCGGAGTGGAGATCCTGCGCGGCGGCGGGACGCAAATGCCGCGGCAAGGCAGGTCTTTTTTTCGGCTGAAACGCGCGGCTTTCGGGGTTTATTCGCTGCCGGGCGCGGGAATCCCCCCGCGCGAATGCTGCGGCGCGCGGTCGGAGAAATCGGGCAGCGGCCTAAGCGGGCAGCTTCCCGCTGCGGCCTGGGCCGGCGTGCGGCGCGCCGACAAAAATGGGGGACGCGTCCGCCACGGAATGCACGCCGCAAAAAGGCGCAAACCCGCGCCGCGCGATGCGGCGTAAACAGCTTTTTATAAACCTTCTTCCGAAACCGAAAAAATACTTGCATTTTCAGAATGTTCGCGCTACAATGCATAATAACAAATCAAGAGAGTCCGTAAGCGGACTTGAAAACCAGACGTTAAAACAGCATAAATCTGTATAAAGAACGCAAATTGGAAAGGCTATGGAACAGAATACGAAATCATCAAAAATCCAGAAGTACCTGCGGCTGATCGCCAAGATTCACCTCACGCCGGCACAGTCCATCGTCGTCGGCTTCGCGCTTATGATCCTGATAGGCGCCATTCTGCTTTCGCTGCCCTTCGCCAGCCGCAGCGGCGAGAGCGTCGGTTTCCTGGACGCGCTGTTCACCGCGACGTCGGCGAACTGCGTGACGGGCCTTGTAGTCGTCAACACCATGGAGAGCTGGACTGTGTTCGGCAAACTCGTCATTCTGACCCTGATTCAGTTCGGCGGGCTCGGGTATATGACGGTGATCACCGTCGGCATGCTCGCGCTGCACCGCAGAATTACTCTGAAGGACCGGCTTGTGATACAGGCCTCTTTTAACCAGGAAGGTCTGGGCGGCATGGTACGGCTTGTCCGGCGCGTGCTGTTGATTACGTTCGTATCGGAGTTCGTGGGCATGGTTCTGTTGACCATCGCGTTTCTCGTCTCCACGGAGATGCGGTTCTGGGAGGCGCTCTGGCAGGGATTCTTTCACTCCGTCTCCGCCTTCTGCAACGCCGGGTTCGACAACATCGGCCAGGAGAGTCTGACACCGTTTGTCGGCAACCCGCTGATCAATTTTACCATCATGGGCCTGATCGTCGTGGGCGGTATCGGCTTCCCGGTCTGCAAGGAGCTGTACGGGCTGGTCCGAAACCGCGCCGGGCACGCGCTGCGCCGGCGGATCGGCCGCCTTTCACTGCATACCAAGATCGCGCTGACGGTGACGGCCGTCCTGATTTTCGGCGGCGCGGCCCTTTTCCTGCTGCTGGAATGGAATAATCCCGAAACATTGGGCCCGCTCAGCTTTTTTGATAAGATCCAGGCTGCGCTTTTCCAGTCGGTAACTCTGCGCACGGCCGGGTTCAATACCATTTCCCAAAGCGGCCTGCACGACTTTTCACAGGTGCTTTCCTGTATCCTGATGCTCATCGGCGGCTCGCCTGCGGGTACGGCCGGCGGCGTCAAAACCTCTACTTTTGGCGTGCTGATTATCGCCATGCTGTCGGCTTTCCGCGGTAAAAACGGCATGGAAGTGTACGGGCGGCGTCTCCCGCTCGACCTTTTGCAGAAGGCTCTGACCGTCGTCTGCAGTGTGCTTGCCATTGTATTTACCGCTACGCTCGCCCTCTATTTCACAGAGGGGGGCAGCGCCGGTCCGCATACGTTTATCGACCTTTTATTCGAAACCTGTTCGGCCATGGGCACCGTCGGCGTCACCACAGGCGTTACGCCCTATCTCTCCGCGGCGGGAAAGCTCATTATTGCAGCCTGTATGTTTTTGGGCCGCGTCGGCCCGGTAACGCTTGTGCTCGCGCTTGTGCACCGTCAGCGCGCTGCGGCTGATGCGTTTACTTACCCGGAAGAACGGGTGCTGATTGGATAATGAGGAGGCAGAAACATGAATGAACTGACGAATAAGAATTTTGCGGTGCTGGGGCTCGGCCGGTTCGGCGTGAGCGTAGTCAAGACCCTGTCCGAATACGACGTGGATGTGCTCGCCTGCGATAAGGATCCCGCCCGTTTGCATGAAGCCACGCCCTACGCCACACATGTGATCCAGGTCGATTTGAACGATGAGATCGCGCTCCAGCAGCTCGGCCTCGGCAATTTTGACGTGGTGATTCTCGCCATGGGCGAAGATTTCGAGGCTTCGATCCTCACGACCATGATGGCCAAGGAGCAGGGCGCGCCGACAGTGGTCGCCAAAGCGCGCGGCCTGCGCCAGAAAAAGATTCTGGAGGGCGTCGGCGCGGATGTGGTGATCCTGCCCGAATACGAGATGGGCGCCAAGGTGGCGCGCGGACTGGTGCAGTCGAACCTGGGCCGGATCTTTGAGAAAAAGGAGTATTTCAGCGCGATTTCGGAGATGTACCCCAAGCCCGAATGGGTTGGCAAGACGATCCGCGAAGCGGATATCCGCCGCAGGCATAACATGACGGTGCTCGCCGTCAACAGCGGCGGGAAAATCCATATCCCCGTCCCGCTCGACTATGTGATGCAGGCGGACGACGTGCTGGTCGTTTTGCACGAAGTCCCGCAGGATGAAGCGTAAAATGAAAACCGGCGGCCGGAGCAATCCGGCCGCCGGTTCTGCGTTTCCCTGCAAAAAGCCTGTGGTAAAATGAGGTTTACATATTGTCAGTGCGGGCAAAATATGGTATGATACTGTATATATGCTGCATGCGGGAGAAAAGGGAACGCGTTGCGCCCTGCAACCTGCTGACCCGGCATACCGTTTATATGCGCCGGCGCAAGGGCTGCCATGCCGCCGGCCATCCCGCTTTAACGTTCGTCCTGCGCGGCCATGGGCGAAGGCAGATTGCGCGGCCGCGGCCCGTCATCCGACGGCGCGTGGCGCGCTCAGCTGCCGGTTGTAACGTACGGCTCGATGCTGGCGAACGTCTCGCTGCTGATCCCGTCGATTTCGCGCAGTTCATAGATGGAAGCATAAGGGCCGGCAATGCTGCGGAAGGCGACGATCAGCCGCGCCGTAGCCGCGTCGATGCGACCGGATTCCACCATTTCCGCATAGGTGGCCGTGTTGACGTTGATTTTGCCGTCTTTGGCGTCCGACTCCGCTTTGCCGTCCGCATCGCTTTCAGGCGGGTATTCGCCCGTCTGGATCTCGCCGTCCGCGGGCCTGCCGCTCGCGTACACCGCGCCGCCCGGCGCGCCCGCCTGCATCGATACGATGATGACGACGACGCAGCATATGGCGGCCAGCAGCGTCGCTGCCTGTTCAAATTTTGTGAGTTTCATCAATACGACACCCCGTTTCAGGAGGATGAATGTGACTTTGTTTCGGCGTGCGTTATGCTTTGTTTTCATAACCGCCCTGCTGCTCGCGTCCCTGCCCGCGGCCGCGGCCGACCAGCCGCAGGTTTCGGCGGGCGCCGCGGCGCTTTACCATCCCGGCACGGACACCATGCTGTTTGAAAAGCAGGCGGACGAGCGTGTGCCCGTCGCCTTTCTCGCCAAGGTGGTGACGGCCATGATCGCCGCCGAACAGCTCGCGCCGACAGATATGGCGACGGTGCCCGAGTCGTACAAGACGGGGGTTTCCGCGCTGAGCGCCATGCAGTATCAAGTGGGCGAAACCATATCCGTAGAGGACCTGCTCTACGCTGTGTTCGTACAGAGCGCGGACGAGGCGGCCAATATCCTGGCTGCGGCCGTGAGCGGCGACATCGACGCTTTTATAAAGAAGATGAACGACTACGCGGCCGGCCTCGGCGCGACGGACACCCTGTTTACCAATACGCACGGCGTGTACGACGGCGAGGGCTATACCACGGCGCGCGACGCTGTGAAAATCATCACGGCTTTTTCCCAAAACGAAACGCTTATGGAGATTTCCGACGCGACCTATCACCGCGCCGCGGCGACGAATATGACCGGCGAGCGGGACATGTATTCCACAAACTCGCTCATCCACAGCCAGAGCAGTTATTACGACGGGCGCTGCGTCGGTGTGAAAAACGACTACAGCGACCAGGGCGGCTATTCCCTCGCCACTGTCGCGAAAAGCGGAGAGATGGAGTATATCTGCGTGCTGTTCGGCGCGCAGACGCTTGCAGACGACAGGGTCGGCTCCTATGTGGACGCGACCGCCATGCTCGACTGGGCGCTGGAGAATTTCCAGGTGACGACTATTCTGCAAAAGGACGATCCCTGCGCTGAGATCCCGGTGGAGCTCTGCAAAAAAACGGACAAGATCGTCCTGCTCGCCGCGCAGGAGTTCACCCGGCTCATGCCGGTCGAATACCCGCCGGAGTCGCTGGTCTTTACGCCCAACATCCCCGAAAGCCTGACTGCGCCCGTCGCCATGGGCGACGAGGTGGGGACGCTTACCATCGCCTTTGAGGGCGAGACGCTGGGCGAGGTGCCGATCGTCGCGGGGCAGGACGCGCCGCTCGACGAGCTGCTCTATTATACCAGCCAGATCACGGGGTTTTTCAATTCCCCGGTGATCAAGGCGATCACCGTTGTCTGCCTGCTGATCGTCGCGCTGTATATCTTCTATGTGGTGTATTACAACCGCAAGCGAAAGAAGTATAAAAAAGTGAAAAACAAACAGATGAACCGGAAAAAGTAGCGCGGGACTGCGGTGCGGCAGGAGGAGGACGTGCGGCGGCGTTTCGCCGAGAGGAGAAAGACCGCGGGCATGCGAAAGGAAGCGCCGCGCGCCCGCCTGCGCGGCCCCCGGTTTAGAAAGCGCCGCCGTGGGGCGGGAACCGGTACGGCCGTGAATGGCGCGCCGACCCGGTGCAGGGAGCGCGGGCGCGCAGGCTGAGACGGTGCGGGCGGGCCGTGCGCCCAGGCATTATAGACGGTATTCGCACCGCCCTTGCCGACATGCGCCAAAGGATCTTCCTGGCCGGACGGGCGCAGGAGGGGAGCGCGCACGGCCGAAGGGCCGGGGCATAACGACCGCCTGTGCGCCGCCTTGGGGCGGGAAACGTCCTGCAGCGCACTTGTTACGTATTCATGCTCTGGCAGGCGCGCCTGCCGGGACGGTGCGGGCGGGCCGTGTAATAGAACCGGGTTCGGGCCGCGGCCATCGGGGAAGCTGGAATGGACATGTCCGTTCGCGCCGCGTGCGCGCGGTCCGTCATCATGTTAAACTGCGCCGCAGGCGGATTGCCTGCGGCGTTTTTTTTGCGCCGCGGCTGGCCGCGGGCTTACTTCATATTTTTGGACCAGCTGTCCTTGAGCGTCACGATCCGGTGAAATACGTCCGGTTCGCGCAGGTCGCGGCAGTAGTAGCCGTTGCGCACGAACTGAAACCGATCGTCCAGCGCAGCGTCGGCAAGGGCGGGCTCGAGCTTGCAGCCCGCGTACTCGATCAGCGAGTCGGGGTTGAGGTAGTCGAGATAATTCTCGTCTTCGGGAATGTCGTTTATATTGGGAATGGTAAACAGCTTGTCGTACGCCCGGACTTTGCCGTCAAGAGCGTGCGCCGCGCTCAGCCAGTGGATGGTGCCGCGCACCTTGCGTCCGTCGGCCGGCATGTTGTTGCGGGTTTCCAGATCGCAGCGGCAGCGCAGCTCGGTCACGTTCCCGTCCGCGTCCTTGACAACCTCGTCGCAGGTCACGAGATACGCGCCCATCAGCCGTACCTCGCCGCCGGGCTTTAAGCGGAAGAACTTGCCGGGGGGATCCTCCATAAAGTCGTCCCGCTCCACGTACAGCGTGTTTGTGAAGGGTACTTCGCGCGTACCCGCGCCGGGATCCTCGGGGTTGTTGGGCAGGGTGAAGTATTCGACTTTGCCGTCCGGGTAGTTGGTAATGGTGACTTTGAGGGGGTTGAGCACGGCGATCCGGCGCGCGGCCGTGCCGCCGAGCCGGCTGCGCACGCAGTATTCAAGCAGCTCGTAGTCGACCAGGGAATTGGCCTTTGCAACGCCCGCGCGCTGCAGAAAGTCCATAATCGCCGCGGGCTCGTAGCCCCGCCGGCGCAGCCCGCACAGGGTCGGCATGCGCGGGTCGTCCCAGCCGCTGACGTACCCGCCCTCGACAAGCTCGCGCAGGTAGCGCTTGCTCATGACGGTATAGGTCATGTTCAGACGCGCGAATTCACGCTGCTTGGGCTTGTGTTCAAATCCGATATTGTCGATCACCCACTCGTACAGGGGACGGTGGTTCTCAAACTCAAACGAGCACAGCGAATGCGTAATCCCCTCCAGCGCGTCCTGGATGGGGTGCGCGAAATCATACATCGGATAAATGCACCACTTGTCGCCCTGGCGGTGATGGTGCGCGAACACGATGCGGTATATGACCGGGTCGCGCATATTCATATTGGGACTGGCCATGTCGATTTTGGCGCGCAGAGTGTGCGTGCCCTCGGCGTGCTTTCCGTCGCGCATCTCGGTAAACAGGCGCAGGTTTTCTTCCACGCTGCGGTCCCGCCACGGGCTGGGCCGGCCCGGCTCGGTCAGCGTGCCGCGGTATTCGCGAAGCTGGTCGGGCGTAAGGTCGCAGACATACGCTTTCCCGGCCTCTATCAGCCGGACGGCGTACGCATAGCACTTGTCAAAGTAATCCGAGCCGTAGAAGATCCCGCCGTCCGGCTCCGCGCCCAGCCAGCGAATGTCCTCGATAATGGAGCGCACGTATTCGTCGTCCTCGCGCACGGGGTTGGTATCGTCAAAGCGCAGGTTGAACAGGCCGCCGTATTTCTTGGCCGTCGACCAGTTGATCCATATGGCTTTGGCGCTGCCGATGTGCAGGTAGCCGTTCGGCTCGGGCGGGAAGCGGGTGTGTATTTTCTCCGTAAGCCCGGCCGCAATGTCGGCGTCTATGATGTCGTGTATGAAATTTGAGTACTCTTCCATATATAAAACCACCTTGTCCGCCGCCGGAAGCGAAAAACGGCGCGCGCCCGCCGGCTTTGTTTTGGGCGCGTCCGGTTCCTGTCCGCAGTCAGCCCTGCGCGAGCGCGTCAAGCGCGCGACGGAGCCTGCCGAGCACCCTGCCGCGGCCCAGAATGCGCATGACCTCAAACAGGTCGGGCGAGCTTTCCCGCCCGGTCACGGCTACGCGCAGCACGGCGCTGACGTCGCCTACGTGGCCTTTGTACCCGTCCGGGTTCTGCCTGTACAACTTGACGTCGGGCGCGTAGCCGAGTGCGGACGCAAGGTCGCGGATACGGTCAAACCACTCCTGCTGGCCGTCGGCTTCGTCGTAGATGCCGGCGTAGCGTTCCAGCACGGCCC
>ERZ827423.878-NODE-878-length-33723-cov-4.044285_pt1 | contig 33723 bp, 33 predicted proteins | sample MGYA00519775_ERZ827423 | MGnify/ENA primary metagenome ERZ827423 (study PRJEB31778, sample SAMEA3449296) | human gut metagenome | biome: human gut; feature: human-associated habitat; material: faeces | place: United Kingdom | collected 2010/2012 ... | reverse complement strand
TGATTTTACCTTCATTTTTAATAGCTGATTTGATTATAACTAAAGACTTTTTAGGACCTGGAACATTACCTTTAACTAAGATAACATTGTTTTCTAAGTCAACCATAACAATTTCTAAGTTTTGAACTGTTACTGTATTTGCTCCCATATGTCCTGGTAATTTCTTACCTTTTAAAACACGCATTGGTCTCATTGTTCCTAGTGAACCAACACCTCTATGGTATTGTGAACCATGTCCCATAGGACCTCTGCTTTGATTAAAGCGTTTGATAACACCTTGGTAACCTTTACCTTTGCTTACGCCAGTTACATCTACCATTTCACCTTCTGCAAAGATATCAACTTTAATTTCTTGACCTAAAGTATAGTTACTTGCGTCTACATTTCTGATTTCTTTTAAGAAGCGCTTAGGTGATGTATTTGATTTTCTAAGATGTCCCATCTCAGGTTTGTTACTTAATTTTTCTCTCTTTGTTTCGAATGCTAATTGAATTGCATCATAACCGTTAGTTTCAGTTGTTTTAATTTGTGAAACAATATTAGGTTCAACCGAGATAACAGTTACAGGAATTAATTTACCATTCTTAGCAAAAACTTGAGTCATGCCCTTCTTTTTACCTAAGATTCCTTTCATATTTCCTCCTATTTGATTTGTATTTCAACACCACTAGGTAAGTCAATTCTTTGAAGAATTTCAATTGTTTCCTTACTAGGGTTATTGATTTCGATTAATCTTTTATGCGTACGCATTTCAAATTGTTCACGAGAGTCTTTATACTTATGAACAGCTCTTAAAATTGTGAATTTTTCAATTTCTGTTGGTAGTGGAATTGGTCCACTTATTTCTCCTCCAGTTTTTTTGACTGCTTCAACAATTCTACCAGCTGCTTGATCTAAAGTTCTGTGATCATAAGCTTTTAATCTGATACGTATCTTGTTTGACATTCAAAATCCTCCCTTCGCTTATATCTTTGTATAAACTTGCTCCGAGCAAATAACCTGATTACACTATATATTGTATTAACAACTTAACCTAGCGTATCAGCAACCTTGCACATCTAAGCCACAACATACCTACTAAGTATATCAAAGAATATTCAAAAAATCAACAATAAATTACACATTTTTTTATTTTCGCACGTAAAGAAAAAATAAATAAGCCAGTAGCTCATTTATTTATAACATTTATATTTAAATTTTAAGATAGAAACTATTAATATTTAAATTTTTTCTTTAACTCTTTAACATTTTCTTTAATATCATCATTTATACGCTCTCCATTAACAAACTCCGAAACAGATATACCTATCTTATCGAGTGAATCTTCTATAAGATAGCTTTCTTTTCTTGATGTTAACAAATCATTTAATTTCTTTTTAAATGTTTTTGGATCTTCTTTTCTTAAACTTACTAAGTTAAGTGCAAAAGCACTACCAATAGAATATATAATTTTACTTCTAAATTCTTCAAAAACATCTGCATCATCACTCATATCAATATTTTTTGGATCTTCAATAAGTGCATAATCTTGCAAAAGTAAAAGCCTTCCTCCTAGTGGGTCTATCTTCTTATCAATTAAATAATTACTAAAATCTGTTGCATAAAATGATGATGGAACCTCTAAAAGTGCATCTTTAACAATGCTACCTCTTTTTTGCTGTGGATAAATAAACGTTGTGTAATCAAGCATATGTCCAAGTTCATGAACTATAATAGATGCAGTTAATGAATTAAATTTATTTTCTCTACACACTATATATCCTGTATTTAAAAACTTGCTTGAATAAAATACGCCATCAAAATTAATATCCTCATCAAAATCCATTTCTATTCTATTCTCATCAAAATAAGTTTTAACCTTATTATATGTTTTATTGTCAAATGTTGAAAAGTATGAAAGTATTATATCTGTAATATCTTTTTTGCTATAGCCTTTAAAGAATGAATATTGCATTGGGTAATACTCAAAATCGAGCGAATCAAGAAAAACACTATGATTGTTGTACATTTCTTCAATTACACCTGCATTATCATAAATGTATGCCCAAAAATCCATTTGTGACTTTTCTTGATTACTTTTATATATTCTTTTAACCTCATCTTTACACCAAAATAATGGTTCAATATCAATACTAACTCCTGCTAAAGATGCAAGAAGACTATTTAATGAAATTAGTTCTGGCAAATGTTCTTTAATTACACTTTTATTACACTGATTTTGTATAACAAAATCTCCAAGTTTTAATGTTTCACCTGTTAATAAGTTTCTATCTATTTTATACATACCATAACCCGCCTTAATACTTATTTAATTATTAAACTGTTTCCAGTCATTTCTTTTGGTTTAGAAAGTCCAATTAATTCTAACATAGTAGGCGCTATATCGGATAATCTTCCTTCTTTTAACCTAACACCATTTCTACATACAATAAATGGCACTTTATTTGTTGTATGTGAAGTAATTACATTACCATCATCATCTATCATAAGCTCTGCATTACCATGATCTGCTGTTACTAATAATGTAAAACCTAGTTTAACACTTTCATCATAAATTTGTTTTAACTTTTTATCTAATGCTTCAACTGCTTTTATAGTTGCAGACATATTACCTGTATGTCCAACCATATCAGGATTAGCAAAATTTAAAATTATTACATCATAATTAGACATTACGCTAAGCAATTTACTTGTAACCTCTTCTATGCTCATTTCAGGTTTTAAATCATACGTTGCTACTTTTGGGCTTGGGATAAGTATTCTATCACATAAAGGAATTTCTTTATTAACGCCACCATCAAAAAAGTAAGTTACATGAGCATATTTTTCTGTTTCTGCTATTCTAAGTTGTCTTAGATTATTTTTAGATAAATAGTCACCAAGGGTATTATCTAACTTTTGTAAATTAAAAGCATTAGGTGCTTTTATTTCATTTGATACTTTCATCATTGTAACAATATTACTGTTATACTCTTGTAATTTAGTTAATATTTGTATTGCTCTATCTGGTCTAAAATTAAACCATATTATTCCGTCATTTTCTTTTATTAATCCCTCTTTATCTAATAAAGATGGTTTAATAAACTCATCATAAATCTCACTTTTATATGTATTATTAAATAACTCATCTATACTATTATAATTATTCCCTACGCCATTAACCATTAAATCATACCCTTTAATAGTTCTGTCATAATTTTTATCTCTATCCATTGTATAATATCTACCACATATAGTAGATACTTTCCCTATACCAAAGTCTTTGATTTCTTTTAGATAATTAACTCCACTATTATAAAGTGTATCTCTTCCATCTGTTATTAAATGCATATATATTTCATCTATACCATTATCTTTTGCCATCTTAAGTAAACTTTTTAAGTGGTTAATGTGAGAATGTACTCCTCCATCACTTATTAACCCAACTAATTGTAATCTACTTTTATTATTTTTAATCGTATCGAATAACTTTAATATTTCTTTATTTTTATAAAATTCTCCGCTATCAATTTTTTCATTTATAAGTTCAAGTGGTTGATATACTATTCTTCCTGCGCCTATATTAAGGTGTCCTGTTTCGCTATTACCCATTTGTCCAGGTGGAAGGCCAACATCTTTGCCACTTGCAATTAATGTTGTATGTGGATAAGTATTCCATAGATAATCAAATGTAGGCTTTTTAGCTTGTTTAAATGCATTGCCATGCACCTGTTCTCTAAGCCCTACACCATCCATTATTGCTAATATAACTTTATTCATAATATCACCAACCTAATTATATAATATTTTTTCAAAAAAAAGAATGCTTTATACATTCATTTTTCTATATTCTAATCTTAATTTATCTGCAACAGTAACTATAAATTCAGAATTTGTTGGTTTTGCTTTATCAATATCTACACTATGGCCAAATATTTCTTCCATCAAATCCCAATCTCCTCTGTTCCAACTAACTTCTATCGCATGTCTTATAGCTCTTTCTACTCTAGATACTGTCGTATCATACTTGGATGCTATTTCTGGATATAACTCTTTTGTAATTCCACCTATCATGTCTGGATTATTATAAATAAGCATTATACCCTCTCTTATATATTGGTATCCTTTAATATGTGAAGGGACCCCTAATTCATGTAATATTTTTGTTACAGATATTTGCAAATTATTATGATATATATTTATATTTTTAGACTCTTTATCTTCTTTGTTAACAGATTCCATTATCCTACCTTCTAAATCTGATAATTCGTATGGTTTTAATAAGAAATAATGAACCCCATATTCAGAAACTCTTCTTATCATTTCATCGCTATTATATGATGTTGATATAATTACAGGTTTATATATATTCTTTCTTTTCATTTGTTCTAAAACATATATACCATCTTTATTAGGCATAATTAAATCTAATATTATTACATCATAATCATTAATTTTATTTTCTATTAAGTTAATGCCTTCTTCTCCCGAATATGCTTTTAATACAACCTTAATAAATTCATGGTCGCTAAAATACTCCTCTATCATATCTACTAAATTTTCATTATCATCAATTACTAATAATCTTGCTTTTTCCATTTTAATTCCTCCTTACTTATTAGTTTAAATATTCTGGATGACAAATTTTGTCGAACTATAACTAAACAAAAAAAATGTAGTAAAAAATTTTTACTACATTTTTAAAAGATTTCTATGCCGCATCTTTATAATCGCTTTGATAATCACCTTCAAACATATAAGGTGCCACACCATCAATTGCTTTTACTAACTGTTTATTCTTAGACATACCATTTGTACCATTTTGTTTCATACTAAGTAAAATAGAAGAAAGAATTTCTTTTTCATGAGAATTCATAAGTTTATATGAAGCCAACCCTTCAATTTCAGACATCTTTATTTTTGACCCCATAAGATCGCCTGAAGCGTTTTGCGGTACTCCGTTCATAACATGTCTTTTTAAATCATCCCTAAACATTTTTAAAAACAATATAGTAGTCGAATTCATTTTTATCACGGCCTTTCTACCTTTTACAATTCTAATATATCACACTACTTTGTAGAATAAAATAGAAAAAAACACTTTTTTACAGTGCTTTACATTTATTTTATCTTATTGTACATTTTTAACAAATTGTTCGGATTAAGAGAAGATGAACCTATTAACACACCGTCAACTTCTTCTATACTACAAATTTCTTTTATATTAGACATATTAACACTACCACCATATATTACTTTACATTTGATGTTATACACTTTACTTAACACATTCTTAATATATGTATGTACACTTTTAATATTTTCAAGTGACGGAGTAACTCCTGTTCCAATTGCCCACGTTGGTTCATATGCAATAATTATATCATTTATCTTTAATCCACTTAAAATCTTCAGTTCTTTATCTAATATGCAAAAAAGTTTTGATGTATCTTTTTCATTAATATCATTTCCAACACATAATATAGGCACAATACCATTATTAATACATGACTTTAGTTTTAATGGTATATCTTCATTTGACATATTTCTAGTTTCACTATGTCCGATTAAAGAATACTTTACTCCCAAACTTTTAAGTTGCTTAAAAGAGACTTCCCCAGTATGTGTTCCAAAATCCTCATAATATCCATTTTGTGCACATAAATCATATTTGTTACTACTCATTAAATCCAGATATATATTAGATGGAGATATTATTAAGTTTTTAATATCACTATTTTCAACTATTTTTTTATATTCAAGCACTTCTTCTTTAGATAAATTCATTTTAAAATTTGTTACTATTAATTTGTCCATATTAAACCCTCTTTATTACATTTTTAATTCTTGTTAATAATGTTTTATCTTCTTTATTTAGTGCTTTTTTATATACATCTATTATTCTTTCACCATAATACTTTATAGAAAATTGCTTTGAAGTAGTAAATGCTTGTTTAGACATATTGTTATACTTTTCTTTATCTTCATATATTTCAAATATTGCTTTAACATATTCTTTTTTATTTTTAAAGAATTTTCCATTATATTCATCTATAACTGCTATTTTAAAACTATCATCATCCATACATACTATTGGAAGAGATGCTGCCATACCTTCAATTACAGTAAGGCCTTGCGTTTCTGTTTTAGATGCAGTTACAAATATATTTCCAAGTTGATAATATAGTGCTACTTTATCTTGCGGAACCATACCAGTAAATATAAAGTTTTTTCCATCATTTATTTTTGATGCAGCATTCTTCATATTTTCTAAATCTGGGCCATCTCCAACTATTAAAAATTTAATATTTTTATGCTTTTTTATTATATTTTTATGAGCGTCTATTAAAAATTTAATATTCTTTTGTTCATCTGATATTCTACTTACTAAAAGTAAGACAAAATCATCATCTTTAATTCCAAGTGAACCTCTTAATTTCATAACCTCGTTTTTATCATTATTACTTCTATCAAATTTATCTACATCAATACCAGTTGGTATTATATTTATTTCTCTATTTACACCATACTTAATTTTAAATAAGTTATAAGCTTTTTGTGTAGGAACAATTAGTTCTGAAACTGTTTTATCACAATAGAATAAAGTAAAATATTCAAGTAATTTTTTAGCGGGTTTATCAAATAAACCTTTTGTTACTAAATATATATAATCTTCATACATTGTATGATATGTATGCACGATTGGTATATCAAATTGCTTTGATAATAGTCTACCATATGTTCCAATACTACCTTCTGTATGTGTATGAATTATATCTAAGTTCCACTTCTTTATTATTTTAAGTGGTTTAATTGGATATATTGTGCTTATTTTAAAATCATTATATATTCCAGAATCTATTCCAGGAACTCTAAGTACATGTTCTTTTTCATCATATTCATATTTATTTGATTTATTATTTATAGTAACAACATATACTTGATGTCCTAATTCTTCTAGTGACTTTTTTAACATAGTAACACTTGTAACCACACCACTAACATATGGCTTGTATACTTCCGAAAATAGTCCTATTCTCACAATCTCACTTCCTTTTTTCAAACATAATTAATACTGCACCCATTATTAATAATAAATAATAAGTAGCAAATCTCCATAATAACATAGATGCTTTTAACGTATTACTCGGAATAAATGAGAACATAGCAATAAATCCATATTCCATCCCTCCACTTGCACCTGGTATTGGTACAAATGCAGCCATTGTCATAATAAGAAGCATTATTATAATTGGTTTAACAAATCCAACACTGTATACATCTACTGCATAGAATGATAATGTTGTTGCAAGACCAAGGGGTATAAATCTAAGCATATATAATAATATACATTTTATTATCATTTCCTTGTTTGTTTTCAAATCATTAATTTGCATTTTAAACTTGTCAATTGAAGCATCCATTTTTTCTATGGATTTATCTTTATTCTTTATTATTTTAAGTTTACTTAATATTCCAATAAAAAATGAAGTTATTTTATGCATATTTCCTTTAGTATATGGTAAATATATTAAGAACAATGCAACTACTAGATTAACTAAATAACCAACTAGCATTAATTTTGATAAAACGCTATCAAACGCTCCTGTATTAAATATATAATTAATTATTAAAAATATAGTTGCTAAAAGTACTAATGCTATCTGATATGCATAAAAATCTTTAAATAATATATTAGTACCAGTTACATAATCAATATTATCGTTTTTCTTTAATGTATATAGTTCAAAAGGTTGTCCACCTAAAGAAAATGGAGTTATTCCGTTAAAGAAATTCGTTTTTATTGCAAGTGAAAAAGCACTTTTAAATTTATAATTTTTCTTATTGTTTTTAATTATTATGTAAAGAGCAATACCTTTTATAAATTCTGCTAGTATAATTACTAAAAATATTAATATTAAATAAATCGGGTTTGCACTTAATAATGCACTTAATATTCCATTAAAATCATCTTTTAATATAAAAAATAATATTATTATTGTTAAAAGTATTAATAATAATACTTTTGATTTTACTTTTTTCATTATTTATCACTTATTACTTTAACCGCTGGAAGAACTTTACCCTCTAGCATTTCTAGTGAGGCTCCTCCCCCTGTTGATATATGTGCATTATAATTTTTAAATCCAAATTTATTTAATGCTGAAATAGTATCTCCTCCACCTACTACTATTTTAGCCTTACTCATATTAAGTATATCTACTATTTTTCTCGTACCATTTGAAAATTTATCTACTTCAAATACACCAAGTGGACCATTCCATATTATTGTTCCAGCGTTCATTAAAATATTTTTAAACTTACTAATTGTTTCTACACCTATATCAAGACCAATTTCATTGTCTAATATATTATTAGGTGTAGTTAATCTAGTACGTGCTTCACTTGTAATTGATGTACCGGTAACAATATCTGTGGGTAAAATAATTTTATCTTTATACTGTTCATATATTCTTTTGCAAAAATCTATTGATTCATTATCTACAATTGACAAACCTACATTGTATAAATTTGCTTTATAAAATGTAAATATCATTCCTCCACCAATTAGTAGATAATCTGCTATTTTAACAGCGTTTTCTATAACACCAATTTTATCACTTACTTTAGATCCTCCAAGCATTATTACAAGTGGTCTTTTAGGATTTTCCAATGCACTTGATATTCCAAGTACTTCTTTTCTTAATAGAAAACCTAATCCACTTGGTAATATATTTGCTATACCAACATTTGAAGCGTGTGCTCTATGTGCAAGACCAAATGCATCATCTATAAATATATCACCTAAAGAAGCCCAATATTTTGAAAGCGATTCATCGTTATTACTTTCAAGTTTATTTGGATAGTCTTCCCATCTTGTATTTTCAAGCATTACTATATCGCCTGGTTTCATATTATTTACTGCATTAGTAACTTCTTCTCCCCTTGTATTAGGCACAAATTTAACTTCATGACCCATTAGTTCACTTAATCTTAAAGCAACACATCTTAAAGAGTATTTTTCTTTATCAGATTCTTCTTTTACTCTTCCTAAATGAGATAAAATAATTACTTTCGCACCTCTATTTACTGCATGATTAATTGTTTCAATGCTTTCTTTTATCCTAGTATCATCAGTAATTACTCCATCCTTAATTGGTACATTTAAATCACATCTAATTATTACTCTTTTATTTTTTAAATTATAATCTAATATTGTTTTTTTCATATAGCCTCCTTGTCTATATTTTCTAAATATGTATAAATATATATATTATTGTCTTTTGTAATTCTTACTATAGAATTATCAGATATATTCTCTTTATTTACTGGATTAGATAAAGATGCATCAAGTAGTTTTTCTTTTTTTAAAGTGCCTATAGTCACATCATAATATCCATTATCTTCTATTTGTTTATCTATAAGTGCCGTGTTTAAATATTTATAACTTTTAGCAGCATCTTTAATTGTTTCAACTATTGCATCATAACTTTTCTCTTTTTCTTTTCTTATAATTGTTCCTACTTTAGGAAATATTAAAATACTTAATATTCCAATAATTACAATTACAGAAACAAGTTCAATAAGCGTAAACCCTTTTTTCATACTATTCACCATTTTAATTATATCACGTATACTATTATAAATATATATACAAATTATATATTTACATAAGAAAAAATAGTTGAAATCAACTATTTTTAATTTTATTCCATCCATACAGCATATGTCCTTGTTGTACCAGTACTTCTTGAATAACAGCATGCACCGCCTTCTGCTCTTATATAATAATATATAGAACTATAACTAGATGATATATTTATTGAATATATTGCTTGTGATGTTGATGTTACTCCTACTTCTGACACTATTGAACTAGGTGATGAACTAGAATATGCCATATAACTCTTAGAATGATGATAACACCATTTTTTCCTACTATTATAGCATCCATCTGAGAAGTTACCTCCTGCAGTAGAAATAGATTTTATCTTAGTATATTTACTTCCATTTGCTTTTGTTGTAGAAAATGCTTTCTTAGAGTTTGCATATACTTCATATATTGTAGATGAACCTGATGTTACAGATGCATAGAAACTATTTGTTTCAGCATGCCAGTGATCACTTGTATCAACTGTATTTACATTACCACCGCCAATTCCTCCAAACTTATCATATAATGATTGTCCTGAATAATTACCATTACCGAACCAGTATACTGCTCCATCTGGATAGAAGTTAACTGTTGTAGTATTTGTTGATATAGTTATACTCTTAGAGTAGTATGAACCTACACTTGATGTAGATTTTGCTAAATTAGATGTAAATGTATATGTGCCTGGTTTTATAGTTAATGTTGCTTTTGCACTTGAATTTGTAGTTATTGTTGCGACTGTTGTTGAACCAGATTTAACAGTTATTGTTTCATTTACTGCACCATTTACTGTAACAGTTACCTGATTTGGAGTAAAGTTTGCTGTATAAGTTTTATTACCTGTACTTCCTTTTGGTATAGTAACTGTTGTTTGTGCTGTAGAGCCATTACTTCCTGTCCATCCTGTAAATATGTAATCAGTTTTTGTTGGATTTTTAAGTGTTATTGTTTCAGTAGTTACGTTATATGTAGTTGGATTACCTGAAACTGTTCCTCCGTTTAAAGTATAACTTATTGTATATGTAACTAAATTCCAGTGAGCATATAATGTTTGAGCATCTGTTATAGATACTTTTGTAGTTGAATCTATTTTTGTTCCACCCGATGAAGATGTATACCATCCTGCAAACGTATATCCTGCCCTTGTTGGCGTTGGTAAGTCCCCATATGTTCCATCATATGTTACTTGTTTTGATGAAGTACCTACACTTCCCCCATTTGGGTCAAATGTTACTGTATATTTATTAGTTGTCCATCCTGCTGTTAAAGTGTGATCTTTCGGTGTTGTTACTTTTGTGCTAGAAGAAATATAGTAAGGCTCATATGGAGTTAATGCGCTACCTTCTTCTATTTGAACATTATTCCATGAAACACTACCTTGTGTATTATCTAATATGTTCGCACTTATTGTATATGTTTTTCCATTTTCTAAATGAGAAACATTAATTTTTGTCTTTGTATCTTTTGCTGTTCCATTTAATCCAAAACATATATCAGTAAATGTACTATCTTTTGTAAATGTAAATGAAATTCTTCCACTTTCTTGATCTTTATTAGCTATAGTTCCAACATATGTATCACCATTAAATTTTTGAATTTTCCACTGTAATTGTGCACTTGTATCAGCTGCAACCTGATTATAAGTTCCATTTGTATATGTTAAATTGTAAAGAGTTTGATTTGGTAATGATGAGTTAAATTTATTTTTTCCAGCCCATCCTGCAAATGTATATCCTATTTTTGTTGCTGTAGGTAAATCTCCATAAGCCTCTAAATATGTTACTGTTTTTGTGCCCATACTTGGAGTGCTTCCTCCATTTGCATTAAATGTTACTACATAATTATTTGCCATATAGTTTGCCATTATTTCTGTAGTATTTGTTCCTATATAGAGTAAATCATCTGTAATACTTGATCCTTCACCAGTTAGTGTCCATTTAGTAAATGAATGCCCTATTTTAGATGGATTAAGTAGTGTCATCTCTGTTCCATTTGGATATTCATTACTAAATACCTGCGTTGTACTTCCACCATTTAAATTTACAATTAAAGTAACTAGTTTAGTTAAGTACGTATCTTCAAGATATGTAAATACATAGTTTCCTCCATCCTTAGTTATTCTTACGACCGAATATGGTCCAAGCGGAGCATCCGTTTTTGGATTTACAAGATCAATATCAAGTAATCCCATTTGTTGCAGTGTTATAAGTGGTACATCATAATATTCATCACTTGAAATACCATTATCTACTGCAAGCGTATTTAGATATGTATAACTTTTTGCAGAATCTTTTATTGTCTCTATTACTGAATCATAAGTTTTGTCTTTTGAACCTCTTATTATAGTAGTTACTCTTGGTACAATTAAAAGACTAAGTACCGAAATAATTACTATTACCGTTATTACCTCTACTAAAGTAAACCCTTTTTTCTTCATATTATCACCACTTTTATTATACAAAAAAGTTGAGATAAACTCAACTATTTTATATTCATTAAATATTTTGCTGTTCTTACCATTTGACAAGTATAACCCATCTCATTATCATACCATGCGACTACTTTTACTAATTGACCATCTTCTGTATCAACCACTCTTGTTTGTGTCGCATCAAATAAAGAACCAAATCTTGTACCTATAACATCACTTGATACTATTTCATCTTCTGTATATCCAAGTGTTTCATTTGCATTTTTCTTCATTACTTCATTTATAATTTCTTTTGTCACCTTTTTTTCTAGAACACAAGTAAGTTCTGTTAAAGAGCCTGTAACAACTGGTACTCTTTGTGCGCTTCCATCTAACTTACCATTAAGTTCTGGAATAACAAGGCCAATTGCTTTTGCTGCTCCTGTACTATTTGGAACAATATTAGATGCTGCTGCACGCGCTCTTCTTAAATCTCCTTTTCTATGAGGAGAATCCAATGTATTTTGATCATTAGTATATGCATGAATTGTAGTCATAATTCCATATTTAATTTTAAAGTTATCATTAATTACTTTAGCCATAGGCGCTAAACAGTTAGTTGTACATGATGCTGCTGATATAATTTCTTCACTTCCGTCTAAAATGTTTTCATTAACACCAAATACTACTGTTTTCATCTCTCCTTTACCTGGGGCAGATATAATAACCTTTTTTGCACCAGCTTTAATATGAGATAATGCATCTTCTTTTTTTGTAAAAAAACCAGTACATTCAAATACTACATCCACATCAAGTTCTTTCCATGGTAAATTCACTGGATCTTTTTCAGCATAAATTCTAATTTCTTTACCATCAACTATTATACTATTATCTGTATTTTCGATTGTATGCCCTTCATATCTTTTTTGTGCTGTATCATATTTTAATAAGTGTGATAAAGTATGCGCATCTGTTAAATCATTAATTGCTACAACTTCAAAATCATCACTACCAAATGTTTCTCTAAAACATAACCTTCCTATTCTTCCAAAACCATTAATTGCTATTTTTACCATTATATCATCTCCTATTCATCAAAACATCCATTGCCAATAAATTCTCTTAGTATTGAATCATGTGGTACTAATGCTGCTGGCATTGGTAATGCCATTCTTAATATATTTATTAATCTTATTGCTTCTCTATAGTTTGGATCATTTTCTTCTACAGAGAACAATAATGGTTCTGCATATACTTTAAGTACATTTATCTCATATATAAGTGATGTATTTAATACTACATCTGCACTATCTTGATATGGGAATACATATTTTGTCTCACCATGTCTTACTCTTGGCCAAGATTCTAGTGTTTCACTTGCATTATAACCTCTTCTTAAATTATCTCTAACCATTCTTCTTAATAATCTATTATCAGTTGTATTAAGTCTATTATGATTATCTAAATTTAAACAAGTAAGAGGTGATAAATAAATTTTAAATTTATTTGATGCATCAATTTTAGAAGTAAGCTCATCATTAAGTGAATGAAGGCCTTCTATAATTAATATACCATTGGTTTGAAGACGAAATTTCTTCTTAAATTCTTTTTTTCCAGAAATAAAATTAAATGTAGGCAATATTACTTCTTTTCCATCTAATATTTCTTCTAACTGTTTATTAAATAAGTTAATATCAAGAGCATTTACTGATTCATAATCTCTTTTACCATTTTCATCTACTGGCGTTTCATCTCTTTCTAAAAAGTAATCATCAACAGAAAGCGCATATGGTTTTAATCCTTCGCTTTCTAAAAATAACTTAAGTTTTCTTGATGTTGTCGTTTTACCTGATGATGAAGGGCCTGATATTAAAACCATTTTAATATTTTTATTACTTGCTATTTTATGTGCAATATTAAACAGTTCATTATTTTGCCTTGCTTCACTCATAAATATCAAATCATTAAATTTTCCTTCTGATAATTTTTTATTAACATCAGTAATATTATTAATACCAATTTTATGACACCACTTATTATATTCTTCTTTAGTATTAAATAAATCTTCATGATGCGTATAACTACTAACCTTATTTTCATTATATATAAATGGAAGCATAAGTACAAAACCATTTGAACCAACATATTCTAAATTAAATTCATTTATATACGCTGTATTTATTAGCATATCCCCGTACATATAATCATATACATCATCCAGTTTATATATTGTTACATATGTATTACTTATATACTTTAATAATTCTGCTTTATCATACATTCTATTTTTTTCATAATACTTAATTGTATTTAATCTGTTTGTATTAAGTTTCTCAATTTTATAAGATGCGTCTATAATTTCATTCATTCTTTCATGAATAAGAGTTAAAGTGTTAATATCTAGTCCCTTTACTGTGCAATAAATTCCTTTATCTATTGAGTATTCTACTCTTACATCTTTACCCATTACATCCTTTACAGCTTTTACTAATATAAGTATTGCTGTTCTTTCATACGCTTTACTTCCTATTTTACTTGATACATCAAAAAACTCTATTTTGGATGGTGATATAACTTGCTCATTAAGCCATACAATTTCTCCATTCAATTTTGCAATTAAAATATCATTGTTAAACTCATCCTTAAAATCTTCACTTATTTTATATAAAGTTGTATTTTTAGGATAATTATAAGTTTTATTGTTTATAATTACTTTAACACTTTCCATCTTCTCACCTATTTTCAATATAAGTATATCATGTATTAAAAAATTTGTCATACTTATTCATGCATGTTTACACTATTTATGCCTATTATAATTATAGGTGATAAAAATGAATTTAATTCCAACAGTTATTGAAAAAAGTACAAATGGAGAAAGAGCATATGATTTATATTCTAGAATATTAGAAGATAGAATAATATTATTAAGTGGAGAAATCGATGATAATTTATCTAATATAGTTGTTGCTGAACTTTTATATTTGGATTCTATTAATCATAATGATATAAATATATATATTAATTCAAATGGTGGTAGTATAACTTCTGGTATGGCTATATATGACACGATGAATTTTATAAAAAGTGATGTATCTACTATATGTGTAGGTATGGCTGCATCTATGGCTGCATTCTTATTATCAAGTGGAAAAAAAGGCAAAAGATATTCACTCAAAAATGCTGAGGTAATGATTCATCAACCTTTAGGTGGTGCGCAAGGTCAAGCTACTGAAATTAAAATTGCTGCAGAAAGAATACTTAGAATTAAAGATAAGATGAATAAAATTCTTGCTAGAAATACAAATAAAGATGTTAAAGAAATAGAAAAAGATACCGAAAGAGATTACTTCATGACAAGTGATGAAGCACTATCTTATGGTATCATTGATAAAATTTTATGATTAGTCTCTGTTATTTCTGTTAATACTTAAAAATAATCTTAGCATTTGTGTAATGCTTGCAAAGAATGATGCAAGATATGTCATTGCTGCAGCATTTAACATGCTTTTAACATAAGGAAGTTCATCATTAGTTATTACATTAAGTTCAAGTAATATATTTCTTCCCCTTTTTGATGCATTAAATTCTGTAGGTAATGTTACCAATTGGAATAAAAGTGATGCACACATCATTATAAATCCAACCATAGCCATATCAAATACGGATGCAAAAATACCTATAAGCATTATTATATAACCTAGATTAGTAGTTAAATTAACTACAGGCACAAGTATGCTTCTAAGTACTATAAAAGCATACTTTTCTTTATGCTGTATAACGTGTCCACACTCATGTGCTGCAACAGCAACACTCGCAATACTATTTCCACTATATACTTCGCTAGATAAACTTACAACATTAGTTCTTGGATTAAAATTATCAGTTAATTCTCCAGATATTTTAACTACTTCTACATCATTAAGACCATTTTTATCTAAAATCATTCTTGCAACAGAAGCACCAGTTATTTTACTTTTAACAGAAACCCTACTATATTTTCTATACGATGTATTAATATATGCTTGTGACAATAAAATTAATACAATCGGTAATATAATCAAAATCAAATTCATTCTATAAACTTACTCCTTTATTTTTTAACATATTATTTATAACTAAATTTACTTCATCTACATCTATTTCCATAGTTAATGTATCAAATATTGCATTAGTTAAAATTTCTTTTTTTGAAATATTTCTATCATTTGATAATCTAATTACACAATTTTTAATTAAATTATTATATGAATCAGTGTCCCATACAAAAGGAAGATTTGAGATTAATATTGCATATTCTTTTACAATATCAAATTCTATATCATATTCTTCTGCCACATAGGACAGCGACTCTTCATCAATTTCAAACATTGTATCACCTATAGTATTTCAAATGTAGTACCTTCTTTAGTATCTTTTATTACTACATTCATATTCTTAAGTTCATCTCTTATTTGATCTGCTAAAGCATAATCTCTATTCACTTTAGCAATATTCCTTTTTTCTATTAATTCATTTATTTTATTTAATAATTCTTCATCAATATTTTTTTCTTTAATTAAATCTAAAGATAATACAGAATCCCATGATTTAATTAATTTTAATTTTGTATTTGAAGATACATTTGTATCTTTTATTAAATCATAAAGTAAAGTTAATGCATTTGATGTATTTAAATCATTTGATAAAAATTCTTTAAATTTTTCATCATATTTATTAAAATCATCATCACTAAATAAACCTTCTTCTTTTATATTAGATACTTTGTTTATTAATTTTAAATATGCATTTTGTGCTTGATCTAATCCATCAAATGTAAAATTAACTTGTTTATGATAGTAAGAGTTTAATATTAAATATCTATATGCTAGTGGATTATATCCCATTTCTTTTAATTTAGATACTGTAAGTGTGTCTCCTTTACTTTTGCTCATTTTTACATTATTAGTCAAAAGCCATGATAAATGTACCCAATAATTACACCATTTATGCCCTAGATAAGCTTCACTTTGTGCAATTTCATTAGTATGATGTGGGAACACTGCATCTTCAGCACCAAAATGTATATCTAAATGTTCTCCTAAATATTTAATAGCTATTCCTGAGCATTCAATATGCCAACCAGGAAAACCTCTTCCAAAAGGGCTATCCCATTGCAATTCTTGATTTCCAAATTTTGAATTTGTAAACCATAAAACAAAATCAGCTGGATTCTTTTTATTATCATCCTCTTCTACTTCGTCTCTACTTGCAACTATTAAATCTTCTTTGCATCTTCCTGATAATTCATAATAAGTTTTATCTTTTTCTGTATCAAAATAAACATTTCCATTACTTATATATGCAAAACCATTATCTAATAATTTTTGAATTATCTTAATATACATATCAATTTCACTAGTTGCAGGTACTACTGTTTCCGGCCATTTAACATTTACTAAATCACAATCTTTTTTAAAACTTTCAGTATAAAACTTAGCAACTTCATGTGATGTTTTATGTTCTCTTTCCATTGCTATAACCATCTTATCAAGACCTGTATCTCCATCACTTTTTAAATGTCCAACATCAGTAATGTTCATAACTCTTTGAACATTGTAACCTAGATATTTAAAAGTTTTTTCAAATATATCTTCTGTAATATATGTTCTTAAATTTCCAATATGTTGATAATGGTATACAGTTGGACCACATGTATACATTCTTATCTTTCCTTCTTCATACGGAATAAACTCTTCAACTTTATTCGAAAGTGTATTATACAATTTCATTTTATCACCTACTTTATTATATTTTTAAGCATATCAATTATTATTTTAATTACTGCTTTTTTATTTTCTTCTCTATTACTACTAGAAACTGTAACTGTTTGATTATAAAATTTATTTAAGTCACTATCATAAATACTTATATAAACAATATTTGAAGGGCCATAATCATTATTAATATCTATTCTATTTAGTTTACCCGTTATACCAACACCATAAGATGAATTAGTATAACGGCATATACAGGCACTCATCTCATCTGATACTTCTTTACTATATACAGAATACTTATCAATAACATCTATATTTACTCCCAATTTTATTTTATATTCATTTGAGTAAGTAACCGCACCAAACTTAAATATCTCACTTGAACCCTCTACATTAGTTATAGTACTAGCAAGCATACCTCCTGTACATGATTCCATTGTACTTATAGTTTTATTTAATTTAATTAACTTTTGTACTACTTCTATCATAAACTCACCCATTTAATTATATAACAAATATTAATTTCTAACAATATTATCAAATATAAAACGCCCGAAATTTATTCAGGCGAATCTTATATTAAATCAAATCTTTTTAAAATTCTATCTTTACCTAGTATTTGCATTATTTCATACAAATCAGGAGTCATAGTCTTTGTTGTTAATACAACCCTTATAACTGTACTAACATCAGCAACACTACCTTTATAGTTATCAGGATTATTTTTATATTCCTTCATATCACTCGCATATCCTAATTCATCGCATAATAATTTTATTTTATCAAACCAAGTTTCTTTATCATCAGACTCTACATAATATTTATTAATATATGTACTTAGTATTTTCTTTATTTCATCTATATCATTTATTTTATCAAAACTATATTCTAAATTATGAAATAATTCATCATACATATACCAAGTTTCTTTTTTCACATCACTATATGCACCAATATCTTTTCTTGGCTTTTTCTTAAGCCTTTCTATATTTAATATACCAATAGAATAATTACTATCTTTAGTGAATACATTATAAAACTCTTTATCATATACACTTAAATATGCTTTTACTCTTTCATATAAATCACTTGCAGTTAATCTACTTATGTAATTTTTTGATATATTATGTAATTTTTCTAAATCAAATAGTGCTGGACTTTTACCAATTTTCTTAAATTCAAATTTATAATCCTCTATTTTGCTATTAGGATTTTGTAAATACCATTCTTCAAAACCACTACTCGTTATTGTTGCAAGATAAAGTCTTACTGCTTCATATGGTATGCCTAATTTATGGTAATAGCTCATCGCACATTCTGGATCTTTTCTTTTGCTTAATTTTCTCATTCCATGAGTTTCTTCATCTATTTTAGCAAGTGGTGCGATATGTGCATATTTTGGTACTTTAAAGCCAAACATTTGAAATAACTGATAATGAAGTGGTAATGATGATACCCATTCATCTGCTCTTATTATGTGTGTTGTACGCATTAAATAATCATCAACTAAATGAGCAAAATGATAAGTAGGTAACCCGTCACTTTTATTAATTACTATATCTAAATCATTTTCTGGAAATGCAATATCTCCTTTTATCTCATCATGGCAAATGATTTTCTTGTTATAATCTCCATTACTTCTTAACCTAATTATATATGGTTCCCCTGCTATAATTCTTCTTGCATATTCATCATTTCCTAAATTTCTACATTTAGCATAATCACCATAATATCCTATTCTTGCTTTTGATAACTCTTGTGATTCTCTTATTTCTTTAAGTTCATCTTCAGTACAAAAACAAGGATATGCCTTACCTTCTTTTATTAAATGCTTAACAAATGCTTGGTATATTTCTTTTCTCTCGCTTTGAATATAAGGCCCATAATTACCTATTTCTTCTTTATCATTAATTGGGCCTTCATCAAAAGTAACATTAAATTCTTTTAATCCATTTATTATTTCACTTATACCATTATCTACAGTTCTTTTAGTATCAGTATCCTCAATTCTTAAAAAACATACTCCATCTGTTTGTCTTGCAAATGTAGTTTCAGTAAATGTTGCAAGAAGTGCACCTATATGAATAAATCCAGTTGGACTAGGTGCATATCTAGTTACTATTGCACCTTCTTTTAAATTTCTTTTTGGATAAATTTTATCATAATCCTCTATAGTTTTAGTTATATTAGGAAATATTAAATTTGCTAATTCTTCATTTGTCATAGTATCCCTCCAAATTCATAACTATTATAAAACAGAAAAGAAATAGTTACAACTATTTCTTAATAATTTATAATTTAGGCATATCCATATCAAATAAGACATCACTATAAATTTCTTTATTTTGCATCTTACATAATTCACTATATTTATCATCCCAAGACAATTTATATGAATCTTCCAGTTTAAGGTTAAGTTTATTTAACCATTTAAGTATTACATTATATTCATCATTTTTACATTTAGCCTCTATTTCAAGTGCGATTGCAAAGGGATATATATCAACAACTATTTCAACCTCATTATTTTTAAATACATGGCGAAATCTTTCATAACTTTCAACTCTTTTTAATTTTAAAATATTTGTAAGTATATTAATTAAATTATCATAATCATCCGAATTAATTCTTACTTCTATTTCTTCTTCTTTATTTATATCATTTTTTAACGTCTTATTTAATCTTCTTTTCCATGTAATCATACATTTTTTTATGTTATCCTTTTCAGTCATTCTTACTCTAAATCTTCCATCAATTTCTTTACTATAAAAATCATTTCCCCTCATCGGATGATTATACTGAATTGTTTTTTCATAAAATTTTCCTAAATAGTTTAATTCATCAATTGTATTTAATTTTTCTAGTAATCTACTTTCTTCATTTAAACTATAATAATATCTTACTTCTACTTCCATTTCACACCTCAAACTAATTATACAATGATTTTATCTTTCAGTCTATTTATATTAATATTAGTATTATTAATAAGCATTTCATCTAATACTACACTTTCTATTTTGTCTTTAATAACTTCATCAACTCTTCTTACTCCGCACGTTTCATATTCACTAAATCTCTTTATCTCATTAATAACTTCATCACTTACTTTTAAATTAATATTATATTCCTTACTTAAATTATCAATTTTATTTTTAATTATTTTATCTATTGCAAAAGATGATAATTCATTAAATTTTATTACTTTAGAAATTCTGTTTAATAAATCTGTTCCAAGTATATCTTTTATTTTATTATTATCCATATTTTTATTAAAACCAACACATAATTTATTTAATTTAATATTAGTAGTCATTATTATTGTAACATTATCAAAATATATTAACTTTCCTTTCGAATCTTTTATATATCCATCATCTAATATTTGTAAAAATAAATTTAGTACACTTTTATTGCATTTCTCTATTTCATCTAATATTAATACTGCGTTAGGTTTATCTTTTATTTGCTCTAAAATATTTCTATTATCAGAATATCCAACATACCCAGGAGGTGCCCCTATTATTTTACTTACTGTATGAGATTCATTAAATTCATTCATATCTAATTTTATTACATTATTTTCACCTACTAATAATTTACCATATAATTTAGCAAGATATGTTTTTCCAGTACCAGAAGGTCCACATAATAATATTGATGTACATTTATTTGAATTATTAAACTGCATTCTTTTACTTGTACTTAATAATTCATCAATCGCATCATCTTCACCAATAATATTATTTTTAAGTACTTTTTCCATTTTATTTATATATTCATGCGTTATATTTAAAATGGGAATATCTATTTTACTTTTTATAACATCAATAATATCTTTCTCAGTAACTCTTTTCTTTGCTTTATAACTACTTGCTTCAAGTTTATTTATTGAAGATGTTAAAAACTCTTCTTTATTTTTAAGAATATATGCTTTTTTAAAATCATTATTAATTATTAATTTATTTTTATTTTCGGTAACTTTTCTTAATTCAATATTTAATTTATGAAGTTTTTTTTCCTTACTGCATTCTTTCAATGATACTTTTGAACACACTTCATCAAGTATATCTATTGATCTATCTGGTTCATTTCTATCATGTATATATCTTTTTGATATAGATATAATTTTATCAATCATTTTTTCACTTATTAAAACACCATGATGTGTTTCATAAAGTGGTTTTATTTTCATAAGTATTTCTTTTAAAGCATCTTCCTTAGGTTCTTTAATATCTACTTTTTGAAACCTTCTATCAAGTGCTCCATCACATTCTATATACTTTTTATATTCATCTTTTGTAGTCGCACCAATACACCTCATTTTACCTCTTGCAAGAGATGGCTTAAATATATTTGATGCATCTATTGCACCTTCTGCTCCACCTGCTCCCATTATTGTGTGTATCTCATCTATAAATAATATTACATCAGCATTCTCTTCTAATTCAGTTAATATTTTCTTCATCCTTTCTTCAAATTCACCACGATACTTAGTACCTGCGACTGATGAGGCCATATCTAGACATATAATTTTTTTATTTTTTAATAATGCAGGAACATCATCATTAACTATTTTATTTGCAAGGCCTTCAACTATAGCAGTTTTACCAACACCAGCTTCACCAATTAATATAGGATTATTTTTAGTACGTCTACATAATATTTCTAGTACCCTATTTATTTCACTATCTCTTCCTATAACTGGATCAATAAGACCACTTTTGGCTCTTTCGGTTAAATCTATACCAAGTTCATCTAACATAAGTTTTTTTCTATTTGTCTTCTTCTTTATTAAATTTTTACCAAAATATGAATATAAACTATCTAAATTAACATTCATAGAAAGAAGCATTCTTATAGCAACGCCTTCACCAATTTCTAATATCGAGTAAAACAAATGCGATATTGTAACTATCCCATTATTATTTTCTTTTGCATCATTTATCGCATTTTCAAGTGTTCTTTTTAATAGTGGAGTATATAAAAACATATCATTTTTACATTCACCCATTCCAATAACATTAATTATTTCATTTTTAAATCTTTTATAATCAACATTAAATTCTTTTAATTTTTTTGAAACCTCATTATTATTATTTAATATTGCAAGCATTACATGTTCACTACCGACATATGGATGACACAATGACTGCATTTCACTTTTTGCACTTATTATTATCTTTTGAGCATTTTCATCAAATTTGCTAAACATAAAGTCTCCTTTCATAACATTCTATGATAGTTATGAACATTTTTTAAAAAAATAATGCAACAAAAAAGAGTAATTTTTTAATTACCCTTATTTCTTGTTTTTCTTATTTTTCTTATTTTCAGTATTTTCTTTTGGTTCATTAGATGCTTTTGATTCTTTAACATCTTTAATTTTATAGTTTTTAGAATTAATTGCTTCAACTATTCTATTTGTATCAATGGTTGATTTAACTATTATAGTACCTATTACAAGTAATCCCATAACTACTACTACCCATGTATTAGCTCCTGTAGCACTATCATTATCAGTAACTTTGTTATCTTCTTTTGCCAAATGATTTAAACAGTCTTCTTTTCCATCAGCATAACAACTTACTATATCTTTATCTCCCTTTTCATAAGCTTCATTTATAACACTTTCAAGTGAAGTACTATAAGCGCTTGCTGCATATAAATCACTTATTACTACAAAAGGTGTTCCTTGATAACTAGCATCTGTAAATCCTGCATTTAAAAATCCATTTGCAACCTTTACACCAAGATCATAATCTTTACCTGGTTTCCAATCAACATGATCCACATATAATTCTTTTATTTCTATAGTAAATGTTTTATTATAACCTTCTAGTCCTTTTAAATATTCAACTTCTGCTTCACAGAAAGGACATCCACCTGCTTCAAATATATAAACTTTTACTTTCTCTTTTTCTTCTGCATTAATTCCAAGTGGAATTAATAGTAATAATGTAAATAATACACTTAATAATTTCTTTTTCATTCTATACTCCTTTATTTATATCAATATTGCAATAGTAATTGCTATTAAGCATGCAACAAAAACAACTATTAATAATTTCCAAATATATTTAATCCATTTTGTATATTTTTCACCAAGATAATATAACATACACATTATAAGCACGCTTGAAGGTGCGAATAACATTGTAAATCCATACATTACTTGGCCAATAAATCCATATAATCCAAGAGCACCTTCATTTGATGTTACTGCATATAATATTTGAAGTATATATTGTGCAGCATATGTTTCTTCTACCATAAATGGTGATGCAATTAGTGTTGATAATGTTACAAGTGCGACATTACCACTTTTCGCAATTAAATTAATTATTGTAATTATAAATCCAGAATTTAATGTTAGTACTAATATCAAATTTATAAGTACAGCAAACATAGCTATTCCATATACTTTATTAGCGCCTTGCATACATCCTTCAAACATGTCTTTAACTGAAACTTTGTTACATATAGATATTATTATAATTGCAAGTGCTATAAGTGCATAAACTGAAATCATAGTAAATTTACCAAATGTTTCAAATGCACCCATAATTGATGCAAATATTGCAAAATTACCTATTTTTACTCCATTAATTGCATTTGCTATATTTTCAAATGCTTTGACACTTGAAAATTCACTAAATAATCCTAAGAATAAGAATACATATAGTAAGATCATTACTACAAATAATGCTATACCTTTAGGTGAAGTGCCTTTAATTAATCTTTTAGATGGCACAAACATATATTCATCAGTTTCTTCATCACCGTTTTTCTTATTTATTTTAAGTGCGTACAATATGACTAGTATAAGCAATATAGCAAGTAATGCTACTTTAATCCATAAATATGTGTTTGTTGTAATACCTGTAACACTTTTATATATTGCACTTCCAATTTCTGCTGTAATTCCAACAACTGTACTACCTGCAGTTACAAGTAATGCTTGCATCTTATTATATTTAAGATTTAATAATACTGCTATAGAAAGTGGCATAAATATTAACATTGGCATATATATACCCGCTATACCAGATGATAATCCATAAAATAATACTGTAATTACTACAAATAGCCAACTTTTCTTCTTAAATATAGATGACATTTTGTCAACTAAAGCTTTTAGAGCACCACTTTTATTACAAACTCCATAAAGCATTCCTACAAATAATATCATTATTGCATTTCCAAGAAAATATTGTACTAGTACTTCAATATTTTTGAAAATGTCAACAAATCCAGTAGGTGTAATTGCACCAATTTTAAGACCATTTGTTCCAGATGTAGTTGTAGGTATTACCCATGTTAATACAAATACTACAAGCAATGCTATACCAAACGTCTTAAGTAAATTTTTGTTCTTCATTTCTTTCTCCTTTATTTATTTTTCATGTGAGGAAATAAAATTACCTCTCTTATATTTTCAGATCCTGTAATCATCATTACAAGTCTGTCAATACCAATACCCATTCCGCCTGCTGGTGGCATACCATATTCCAAAGCTTCTACATAGTCTTCATCCATTTCATTTGCTTCATCATTTCCTAGATCTCTTTCTTTAAGCTGATTTAAGAATCTTTCTTTTTGGTCTATTGGATCATTTAATTCAGTAAATGCATTTCCATATTCACTTCCACAAATAAATAATTCAGTTCTTTGAGTAAATCTTTCATCTTTACATTTCTTTGCAAGTGGACTAACTTCTATAGGATATTCACATACGAATGTAGGCTCGACTAAGGTTTTTTCAACAAATTCTTCAAAAAATGCATTAATTATATGACCAACTTCATAATGGCTTTCTACTTCAACATTATGTTCTTTAGCAATTTCTTTTGCTTCTTCTAAAGACATTTCACGTGAGAAATCAACTCCAGTTTGTTCTTTTATTAAATCTATCATACGAGCACTTTTAAATGGTTTACTAAAATCTATTTCATGATCTTTCCAATTAATTACATATGTACCAAGTGCATCATATACTACTTTTCTAAATAAACCTTCACAAGTTTCTTTCATTCCATCTAAGTCACTATATGCCTTATAAAACTCTATAGTAGTAAATTCAGGGTTATGATTTCTATCCATTCCTTCATTTCTAAATAATCTTCCTATTTCATATACTGCATCCATACCACCAACTAATAATCTTTTTAGTGATAACTCAGTTGCTATACGTAAATACATATCAATATTTAAAGTATTGTGATGTGTTACAAATGGTCTTGCTGCGGCTCCACCTAAAACAGTACCTAGTATAGGTGTTTCAACTTCAACATAACCTAAATCATCAAAATAATTTTGAATGCTTCTAATTATTTTAGGACGCATAAATGCAATTCTTCTAGCATCCTCATTCATAATTAAATCAACATATCTTCTTCTAAATCTTTCTTCAACATCAACAAGTCCATGATATTTTTCAGGAAGTGGTCTTAAAGCTTTTACTAAATGAGTATAACTAAATGCTTTTACACTTAATTCACCCATATGCGTTCTAAAAACAGTACCCTTAATTCCAACTATATCACCTAAATCAGCACTATCAAATAACTTATACTCATCTTCTCCTACATTGTCTAATTTAACATATATTTGTATTTGACCATATTTATCTTGAATATGCATAAATCCAGCTTTACCTTTGCTTCTTTTAGTCATTATTCTACCAGCAATGACTACTTCAGCATTAATACTTTCTAACTCTTCATTAGAAAGTTCTTCGTATTTTTCTTTTATAGTTTTAGAATCTGATGTAACATCAAATCTAGAACCAAAAGGATCAATACCAGATTCTCTTAATGCTTTTGCTTTTTCTCTTCTTACAAGTTCTTGTTCTGTATATTCCTTCATATTAACACTCCTCATTTAACATTTTATACCAATTTTATAGGCTTGTAAACATCTATTGTTTACAAAAATTGACTTTTATTAAAAATATATTCATATTTACTCTTTACTAAATTCATTTAATATGTTAATTATTTCATCTTTTGTTTGTGCTTTAAATAGCTCATTTTTTATTTCTCTTGCACCCTCTACACCTTTTAAATACCAAGCAATATGACTACGCATTTCAAGTACTGCTACTTTTTCTGGTTTAAATTCTAATAAATAATTTAAATGCTTTATACACATATCTATTTTTTCTTGTTTTGTTATTTCTTTAGGTAATATGCCATATGTTAAATAATTAACTGTATCTAAAATAATCCACGGATTACCAAGAGCAGATCTTCCTATCATAACTGCATCACAACCCGTTTCATCAATCATTCTTTTAGCATCATATACTGTCTTAATATCTCCATTACCAATTACCGGTATATTAACGCTTTCTTTTACTTCTTTTATTATATTCCAATCAGAATGTCCTAAATACCTATCAGTACGAGTTCTTCCATGAACACATATAGCACTTGCACCTGCCTGTTCACATATTTTAGCAACTTCTTTTGCATTTATACTATTTTTATCCCAACCACTTCTTATTTTAACAGTTACAGGAATAGGTACAGATTTTACCACTGCACTTACTATTTCTTTTATTTTTTCGGGATTCTTAAGAAGTGCTGCTCCTGCCTCGGCACTTACTGCAACCTTAGGTACAGGACACCCCATATTAATATCTATAATATCCGGTTTCATTTTTTCATAAACCATTTTAGCAGATGCGACAAAACTATCAACATCACTACCAAATATTTGCTGTGAAATAGGTCTTTCTTCTTCAGTCATATAAAGCATGTCAATTGTTTTTTTGTTTTCATGAACAATTGCTTTATCATTAACCATTTCCGCATATATAAGTCCTGCCCCCATCTGTTTTATGATTCTTCTATACGCACTATTACATATACCCGCCATAGGGGCTAAAACTACATTATTTTTAATTTCTACATTACCAATTTTAAACATATTACCACCGAAATTACTTTATAATTCCTTTTACCTTTGTAATTAAATTGTCTATATTATTATCCATTACAGGAATACCATTTACAATTACAAAAGGCATTCTTGAACCTATCGCACACATACTTTGACATCCAACAATTATTTTGGCATTACTATCAAGTTCTTTTAATCTTTTAACAATTTCATCACTATTAAATCCTCTACATTTATTACAAGTCTTAAATTCATTCATTTATAATTTCTCCTTCATCTTTATCATTTATAAAATGTGCATTTGCGTCATCTAAGTCTATATGTGCTTCAAGTGTATAATTATCACTAGCTTTTATAAAAACGTTATTTAATATACCACCCTTAATACCATCTAACCTTAATTTTACAACTTCACCATTTTCTAAATTGTAACGCTTTAGATCTTTAGTATTAATGTGAATATGTCTTGTTGCAATTATACAGCATTCTTTTGTTATAGTGTTACCATCATGCTCCATAGTAACTATTTCTGATGAAACTAAATCCCCAGATTTTCTTATTGGCGGATTAATTTTCAAACTATATGCATCAGTTTTACTTATTTCCACTTGTGTATAATCTCTAAATGGGCCTAAAATTCTTACGTTATTAATACGTCCCTTTTCAGTAATTATAGATACGGTTTCTTTAGATGCAAACTCATTTGGCTGAGTTAAATCTTTTAACCATGTTAATTCATCATAACCAAATAATTTTTTAAAATCGTCCTTTGTTAAATGTACATGTCTTGCTGACACACCAATTTTCACTTTCATAAAATCACCCATCTAATTGTATCATAATTACGTATATTTTTCATATACTTATTTGAAAGGAGAAATATATGAATAGTAATTATTATAATCCAATGTATACAAATACACCAACTAATCAGCAAGGAATGCAAAGTGTTAGTAGTCTAAATGATGAAGAACAGTCTTATATTGAAAATATTCTTAGATTAAATAAGGGAAAACTAGGCAAATTTTATATGTCGTATCCAGATTCTGAACAATATAGGGATAAAGTATTTACCGGTATTATTGAACAATCTGGACGAGATCACATAATAATAAGTGAACCATCTACTGGAAGATGGTACTTACTTTTAATTATCTACCTTGATTATGTAGAATTTGATGAACAAATTAATTTCATTAAGAATTTTTAATATTGTAACTATTCATTAATTTTGATATAATTTGTACTAGATAGAAGGTGTTTAAATGGAAACTTATAAAATAATATTGTATTTAATTATAATACTAGTATCTCTTTTAATGATGTATGCAGTTGTATATAACAAGATTAAAACTCAAATACTTAAAATTAATTCTGCAGAAAGTCGAATTGATGAATCTTTAAGAAGTAAATATGATTTAATTATTAAATTAATTACTGAGATAAAAAGTGTTGATAAAGATAATAAAGATTTTAAATCAGTAGATAATTTAAAAGATAAAGATTTATCATCTTTTGAATTTGAAAGAGAACTTACTGATATTGAATCCAAGATATATACTATTAAAAATGATAATAATAAATTATTAAAAAGCTCTAGTTTTACAGAAGGATGGCATGAAATAATTAATCTAAATACTATAATTAAGGGAGAAGAAAAGTATTATAATGAAAACACTACAATATATAATAATTTAGTATGCAAGTTTCCTTCAAATATAGTTGCAAAAACGATGAAATTAAAAATTAAAAAATATTTTGATGGCAAAGATCTATATGATAAAAATATAAAAGACTTTAAGATTTAATTAAAGTCTTTTTTCTATATTCACATACATCATACTTATCTTTAAGCATATTAGTCATATCTATATAAGTATGTGTAGCCTCTTCATATCTTTCTTCCATCATAAATGATATTGCTGGAGTTATAAAATCATTTTTCATCATGTTTGCAACATCATAACTATCTGGATCAGAAATTAATTTTTTACTTATTATTGGGCCAATAATATTATACTCATCTAATAAATATTCATAATCAGGATTTCCATTTAAATACCATCTTCTAAAGCCTCTTAATGCTTCTAATATATAACAATCATCACTATAACCTAATATATGGCACATTGCTGTAGTTAGATAACAATTATATTTAGAAGCAAAATAAGGACATGTATCATTAATTGGTTTATACATTCTTTCAAAAGTACAATATGCTTCATTCCATTTATTTAAATCATCTTCATTTAGATGCTTACAATTTTTACATATTTCTTCCATAAAATCCCCTCGTGATATATATTACTCAAAAAAGAAAAAAAGTAAAGACTACTTTTTTAATATTCCCGCACAAACTAAAGCAAGTTCTTTTTCAAATATTTCAATATTCTTTTCCCTACTTAAGTTTCTTTTATAACTTTTTACTATATTATTCATCATTACAGATTCAATAATATCTAATATATAACTCAAACTAAATTTACTAGGTATATTTAGCTTAGTTATATCAATTTGATTTAACATTACATTTAATCCCTCGTTAAAATTAGGTGTAAACATTATTTCAATGTCATAATTCATATTTAAAAATATCTTTTCAAAATAATCTTTATTTTCCTCTTTTTCTATCATATCTAATATATAAATATATAACTGTCTATATGATATTATTATGTCCCCTTTATTTCTTACTATATTTTCTAGTAATGTTTTTTTTATGTCTTTAGAATATTGTCCTATAACATAATAAAACGCATCATCAATGTCATTAAAATACTGATAAAAACTTCCTCTTGGTATCTTAGCATACTTAACTATATTAGATACTAAAGCATCTTTTAATGGTACCCTACTAAATTCCTTTTTTAATGATTCTTCAACTACCTTTCTTTTTTCTTCATTAAGATTTAAGAACGTCTGTTTTGCCATAACTCGCCTCCTATATAACCAAATTATAACTGACAATTTGTCACTTGTCAAATATAGAGGCTTTAACAACAATTCTCTTTGAATCATCACCAACTTTACAAGTAATTAGTATTAATCCTTCATAAGAAGAATCAAGTACTTCAATAGAAGTATCATCAACCTCAAATACTTCACTAACTAAATATTTATATGTAACACCATCATATATTAATTTAATTAAATCTCCACTTTCGAGTTTATCTAAATCATTAAAATATGCATTAGGCCCATACCCGGAATGTGCACCTATTATAGCGTTATTTTGATCTGGTCTTCCATATTCACTAAACATAACTATTCCTATAACCGAATCATTAATACTAGATATAGAATATTCCAAATTTATATTTATAGAAGATATTTCAATTATATCTTTATCATCATTAATACTATAAGTTGTACACCCTGTTAGTAATAAAACACATATACTAATTATTAATTTTTTTATCACGCTTTAGTATAGGAACTAACATAAAAGTATATAGAATACTAATATCATATATACCTAGATATGGTAGTTTTTTATCTTCTTCATTTGTTTTATTATCATCTTTAGTATTGCTATCATTTGAAGCATCATCTAAATTACTATCTTCTTCATTTTTATCATCATCTAAATTCTTATCATCTTCATCATTTTTGTCTTCATTTTTATTATCTTTGCTATCATCTTCATTATTTTTATTATCATCTTTATTTATAGGTTCTTCTATTATAGGTGCTGGTATTTTTTCATTATACACTATAATATCAATATATACTTCTTCACCCTCTATATAATAATTACTATCTTCATTAAGAATAACTTTTATATCATCTATATCATAATATCCTTCTTTTACATTTTCTTTTAATACATACTCCCCCTCATTTAAAATGTCACTGATAAAGCATCCGTTATCATTTGTCTTGTATTCTTTATCTAATAAGTTAAATGTAACATCACGAATTGGAAGTGTTGTATTAAGTTCATATAAACAAGTATTAATTCTAGCTGTATATAAAGGTGTAAATATATCATAATTTATAACACCATTAAAATCACTTTTTTTAATTTCAAAAATATCTTTTAATACATCAACATTATTATTCTTTTTTTCTATAACTGTATATTCGCCATATAACAGTGTAATACTTGCTTTACCAAATTCATCTGTTGTCACCTCATATTTTGTACCATCTTTATTTATTATTTCAAACGTTACATCATTATCTGGATACTTTGTACCAACTTTAGGATTTCCATAACTTTTAGTTATATTAAACTTAGTTGTTATAGGTTTTATATATACATCTATATTCTTATTAATATCACCCTTTGTAATATTAAATTCATATATTTCTTTATTAAAAACATATCCTTCACTTACTGATACTTGTTTTAAAGTATAATTTCCTGCTTCTAGATTTAATACATTTATCTTACCATCACTATCTATTTCATATGTATTTACTAAATTATTATTGTGATATAATTCAAATATATTATCTTTCTTATTTTTTAGTATCTGTTTGGTATTATCATCATATAAATTAACTAAAAGTGTTCCAGAAGACACATTATATTCATATAATTTTTTTAGGTTATCTATATTACCATATCCAAATAATGCTTGAGATGTACCGGATTTATACATTTTATTTTCTCCTCTTTTTTCATACTTAGTACTAAGTTCAAATGAATAATGTCCAGATATATTTGTATTTAATAATATAGTATTATCACTTGTTATAGTTTCATTATTACTATTAAGCGTGTATTCTTTAAGAGAAATATCACTTGTTATAATTCCATCATCCAAAAGTTCAAAATTTGACTTATTAAATTTTGGAAATATATCATGGTTTTTAATATCATTTAATATTCTTTCTTTATTTTTATCTACATTTACTATACTCCCTTTACCCTCACTTGCAGTAGTAAAATAGAAATTATAACCTCTACTTTCCCAAATTAATGCTTGAGTTGCAATATAATCTTTTACTGTATTATTATCCTTATATCCATATCCAAAATAAGAAATTAAATTAATATCACTATTATCATTAATATCACTAGATGAATAAGTATCACTTGTTATAGTTTTATCAAGTTCAATGCAATAAACAATTTCACCATTCGCACGTATATATACCATCTGTCCCCAATAAATTAATCCATCCTTTTTATAATTATAAAATACTTCTTTAATCCATTCAGTTTCAACATGTGTATCATTTGTTGCAGCATGAACATTAATTCCTATAAAAAGCCCAAATAAAATTGTTAAAATTTTTTTCATAATTCCTCCTTTCAATCATTAATAATACACATTTGTTTTTTAATTGCAAATTACAAAAAATCAAATTTAGTAGTATTAAATTTACAAAAAATCTATTTTTGCTTAACAAAATTTTAATTTTTGCAAAAGAAAAATTACAAAATTTATTTTTTTGTAATTTTTAATTTTTATTAATTATTTATAGTATGGTGAACCATTGGTGTATTATATGTAATATTACTAAAAGCATATCCTTTTAATTTTGCATCTTTAATAATTTTATCAAGAGCATTTAATGTTTTATAATTGTTATAAAAGTCATGCAATAAAACTACATTAGATCTATTTTTACTAAGAGCATATATTACATTGTTATATACTTCTTTTTCGCTCCTTAGATATGCATCTTCCGCACTTACATTCCAATCAAAATAATGAAACCCATTCTTTAAAACATCTTTAGAAAGATATGACATTATTCCTTTATTAAAACTACTTATCGTATTAGAACTTCCCCCAGGAAATCTTATAATTTTTGTATCAATATTTATTAGTTTCTTTATCTTGCTTGAAAGTGTGTATAAATCACTATAATATGCTTCAGCTGAACTATAAATCTCATTATAAATATGCGTATTACTATGTAGCCCTATTGTATGCCCTTCATCATAAATTCTTTTAACTATATCATTCATATTATCATTAAAACCCACAAGAAAAAAAGTTGCTTTTACATTATTTTTCTTAAGAATATCAAGAATACCATTAGTAATATTACTTGGTCCA